>Ga0247722_10000293_pt1 | contig 32233 bp, 23 predicted proteins | sample MSEWelMarce3H_FC_FD_189094 | JGI IMG/M metagenome (GOLD analysis project Ga0247722, IMG submission 189094) | Subsurface sediment microbial communities from gas well in West Virginia, United States - MSEEL Well Study Marcellus 3H_FC | ecosystem: Environmental > Terrestrial > Deep subsurface >... | reverse complement strand
ATCATAGTTCATACCACCACCACCTCCTCGCATAGCCACATTTTCCGTTCGCGCCGCAGGGACGATATTACCCCCGTAATTGCCCCCGCCACTCCCACCAACAATATGATTACTAGCATTAGGTTGTTGTATATCCGAATTTCTTTGTTGCTGTAACTTCTCTAAAGAAACACTTCCAACTTTGTCTGGCGAATAATTGTCTGGCGGTGTTTCAATTTTATCCACGATATCAATCGTTGCATAGTTATAAAGCTGTCGCATCCCACCGTTGCCCTTCGCCGACAACTCATCCGGACTCTGGTCCAAGAAACTGTAATTGTCCGACGCAACACCGAATCCACTACCCATACTCTCACGCCCCAACGCAAATGCATTCGGCTCCCCGTTAAAGTTCGTCGCCTCGTTATTCAGCGCAACATTCTTCGGCTGAAAATGCTGGAGGATTTGGTCACCGTATAGCACGCTGTGACCCTTATTAAGTAGAAGGAGGGCGGGGACGCGATTGACTTGGGGCGGAAGGAGGACTTTTTCGCCGGTCTCGGTTAGGATATGCCAAGCTCCTGTACCGGATTTCACGCGCTTATCGATACAGAGAAAATGAATATCGTTTTGGACTTGCGATTTAGACAACGCAGTCAATACGGCTTTGGATTTATCGCAGTGCGTACTGTAATATATTATACACGACATCCTCTATTACTAAAACAAAGATAAAACTTTATGTGTTTTTTGACGCATATGGATGACAACTTCTAGTTTATACATCATAAAATATATATTGATTGTATAATGAAACATTCACAATCCAGTCATTATGTTATTATGTTTGGTATAATGGTGTTATCTGGTCTATTATCGACTATGAATGTATGGGTAGATAAAATTGATGATATAAGATTTAGTGTAAATGATGCACATATATGACACTACTTATGACGGGGTGGATGTTTTTATTTATGGGATTAATTTATCAAGAAATGGTCGTGGGTTTTATAGGTTTGTCACTGATAATATTCAATATATGGTGTATTAGAAGTCAGTTTCTGGTAACAGAAATACAATATAAATTAGGTATGATACCACATCATTCGATGGCCGTTCATATGAGTAAAAAATTGCTAGAAAAGGAAACTAACATGGCGCCATTTGTTAAAAATATAATAAAAACTCAAGAAGATGAGATATCAATTTTGAAAAATAAATATTTTATTTTATAATATAATACCAATAATGATAATACAATTAGATACATACGACCCAAAAGTATTTGAATTTGCCCGAGCATATTTAGATTATTACCATAATGAATGGAAATCTGAACTTCTTCACCGATTAGCCTCGTTAGAATTCAGGGAGAAATTAAATAAGGGCGGATTTGATTCCGTAGAACTTGGTATTGATTTTGATTATGATCTATCCCGATTTAATAAGGAAGATTATGAACTATCCAAAGTTAATAAACGACGTTATGATTTTCCCAGGTTTGATGGGGAAACAATTTTAATTTTTCTAAGATATATTAATAAGCATAATCATTATGAAAAAGAAGCAATCATAAGTAAATTATACGGTGAATTGGGTCCAAAAGGTGACGTATTTAAGAGCCTGCAGCACAAGGAAAAGAGATGTGGTGGTAGAAAAAGCCGTCGTCGAAGTTGTTGTATCCGTCGAACCCACAGAGCCCGTCGTCGAACCCACAGAACCCGACGGACGCACTAAGATGAGATATCAATTTCCGTTCAAAAGACGGTGATCGGCGTTTGAAATGTAAGGTGTGTGTTTTGACGCGTTTATAAATGACAAATTCCGGTTTATACATCATAAAATAACTGGATTGTTTCAATCATTTTAGACGTGGTATTTTCTGGGTTTATCCAGTAACTAACACTCTCTTCTAATACGCGTAATCTGTCCGTCCATTCATTCTTTTTCGTTTTTTTAACAACGCATAATCCATTCTTGTCACATCCCCAACACGAACTTAGGTTTGTTCCATCTTTTTCATATTCATCTGGATTGAATCTGATAAATACGATAGGTCGGTGTCCTACATCTTGCGACAATTCCATTATGCGTTTGTTTTCACAACTACAATCATAATCCGCGTGTTGGTTTTCATCTACTTCTACAATAATAACTTGATACCCTAAATCCAGTAACAAATCTGGTCGGCGTTTGGAACAACCACTATTTACTATTTTGTCTGCAATCCAACTTAACTCGGGAAACTTTGTTTTCACGTATTCTACTACTACATATTCTTTGGTTTTGTAATTACGTGATACTGGTTTGTCTGGGAAGAGGTTCATATAACAAAATCGGCAATATCCGTCGTATTTTTTTTGAACGAATGTTGAACACATGTAGGTTTTACAGGTTCGGTGTTTTACATCAACCATCCATTGTAGTTTATGTGACAAGCAATACAATCCTTTTTTTTCACCCTCTTTGTTATAGGTTGGCTGTTTTTTACACGATTCATAAATACATGTCTTGCTTTTTACATTAACCATCCATTCCTTTTTATGTTCATAACAATACAACGGTTTTTTTTCACCTTCTGTATTAAACACCGGATATTTATTACAATCAAGGCAAGTATTGTTAACAACATCAACCATATCTTCCGTTTTGTGTTCAGAACAATATAATGCCTTTGTATTACCCTCTTTGTTATAGGTTGGTCGTGTTTTACACCCATCGCTTTTACAGGGTTTATTTATAATATCAACCATCCCCTCCTTTTTGTGTTCCAAACAATACAATCCCTTTGCCTCACCCTGTATGTTGAATGATGGGCGTTTATTACAGTCAAGACAAGTTTGATGTGAAACACTCACCATCCCTTGTAATTTATGTGCCGAACAATAAAGTCCTTTTGTCCCACCCGAAACATTAAATATGGGGTGTTTCTTACACATTTCGTGAATGCACCTCTTATGTTTCACATTCACCATCAAGTCCTTCTTGTGTTCGGAACAATACAACGCATTCGTCTCGCCATCATTGTTATAGATTGGTTGTCTTTTACAACAATCGTGAACGCACTTCTTGTTTTTCACATCCATCATTCCTTCCTTTTTATGTACCGAACAATAAATACCTTTTGCCAGACCTTCAAAGTTATATATTGCTTGTGTTTTACAACCTGGATGAAGACACATTTTGTATAATAAATGTTATAATTGATAGACAAATATTGTAAATCAATTTATATGTAAATCAGCGTTTGAAATATAAATTGATTTAAAGAAAAAATTGATAGCAAATGTTTATATCAATATAATATAAACATATTCATTATTGTTGTTTACCAAGCAATTCAAATGTCTTCTGCTGCGTCCTCGTTGTCCGGTGCGCCTTTCCATTCAGCGCCCGCTGTGTCTAAATATATCCCCCGCATCGTCTCAAAAACAGACGAAAATGGCCAACTCAATTTCACAATCGACCGCATCAACGTCTCACTCGCCAACGCTCTTCGCCGCGTCATTCTCTCAGATATTCCGACGCTCGTATTTCGCACATTCCCCTACTCGGAATGCAAAGCTTCGATCACCACAAATACGAGCAGATTGCATAACGAGATTCTCAAGCAACGCCTCAGCTGCATACCAATCCACATAACCGACCAAGAATTTCCCTTCAAAGATTACCAACTCGAAATAAATGCCGTAGCCGACGGCGGCGAAATCCGCTACATCACAACGAAAGACTTCAAACTCAAAAACAAGACCAACGGCAAATACCTGACCGATGTCAAGGTTCACGAAATATTCTCCCCGAATCCCATTAGCGGCGATTTTATCGAGTTCGCCCGCCTCCTCCCGAAAATGTCGGAATATAGCGAGCCCGAGCAACTCGCCATGACATGCGAACTCGATATCGGTACAGCGAAGGAGGACGGAGCGTTCAACGTGGTTTGTACCTGTGCTTACAGTATGACGATGGACCCGTCGAAGGTCGACGAGGCTTGGCGTATCAAGGAGGCGGAACTTGTCAAGGAAGGTGTAGCCGCGGTCGGAAGCGAAGAGATGAAAGCCCAGCGTAAAAACTGGTCACTATTGGATGCTCAGCGCCAGACAAAAGACGACAGTTTCGATTTTGTCATAGAGACGGTGGGTGTTTTCTCGAACGCGGATATCGTGAGCAAGGCCGCGCAGATTATGATCAACAAATGTACGAAGTTCATCCGCGATATTGAAAGCGGGGAGAATCATATCATTCCGACGGTAAGTACGATTCAGAACGGGTTCGATATTGAATTGAAGGGGGAGGATTATACGCTGGGGAAGGTGCTTGAGTTCTTCATGCACGACAAGCATTACGCGGAGGACCAGACGGTTACGTACTGCGCATTTCGGAAGATTCACCCACACAACCCAGATAGTATGATACGTGTCGGGTTCGCAGAGACGGTGGGAGTGGATGAAGGGGTTGCGGCGGAGTATATAACGACATGCGCGAGAGATGCGATTGTGGTGTTTGAACACATCCGCGACCAGTTCAGGGACTAGTAACGTACATCATAAAATAATATAATATACATTTAGTTCAATACAATTATTCAATACATATTTTTTATACATTTATAAAATGTATGTATATTATATATCATGTCGGCAAAAGGTAGTAGTGGAAATATATGGTCAGAAAATGTGAAAAAATATGCTGAAGAACACGGAATAACATTCAAACAGGCGCTTACAGAATACAAAACGGCTTATGATGAAACACGTAAAGTTGAATGTAAAGAAATCAAAGACGGCGAAGTATGTGATAAACGCGAAGATTGTATGTTTAATAAAAGTAAAAAATGCCAAAGGCGTCCTGTCACCACGAACATGCATCAAGAACAAACATTACTACCGAAACCAGTAACTCATATTAGTTCCAAAAAAAAAGTTACTGAAAGAAGACATAATCCGAAACCAAAATTAGTTTCAGATAAACAAACACGTAAAAATAAAGAAGCACTATCACCGCCGACACCGACGCAACCGATATCTGCATTTATTGAAGAACCAGGCAACTATGACATACTTGACATCGCGCGAACAGTCAAAAGTAGAATATGTAAAGACAAGTTAGAAAAAACGAAAAGCGAGTTGATATATGCTCAGCGTGCAAATACAAAACAGGAAAAAGAATGCGAGGATATAATATACGGTGATTTTATTAAAAAGTATTTTGAACACGAAAATGGTATTTTAACACATAGCAATTTATTGAAAGGACTTCAACATTTTTACAAAGATAGTAAAAAAAATGACATCGATTATAGCCTAACAATGGATAAGTTTATCCGTCTTTTTCCACAAAAAAATCCTGTTCCCAACGCAAATTATAAGCGTCAACATATATTTGAGGCATTATGTCGATTATTGTTATTTTTTAATTATGACGAAAATACGTTTGGGATAGATAAATTGTTTTATACATCTCTCGAACAGTTCAGTATAAAACCTACAACTATGAAAGAAGATGAAATACTCGAGAGTTCTATCAACGTAGGTTCAAAGGCGGGTATTGTCGATATTTTTTTTAGAACAGAAAATGAACCATCATCTTTAACAGAACGTGTTGGCAGTAAAGAAGAATACGATGAATGGGCATGTGAATGCTCGAATACAGCCAGAAAAATACCATCTAAAAAGTACAACTACATTATGATACAAAATAAATATTATGAAGAAGAGAAGTCAAATATAAGTCATTACGATGTTACACGGATATATACGCTAGCAAGCAAAAATCAAGAACATGACAAAATATTTGATGAAGGAGAGGGCAAAATCGTTTTGATGGTGAATAATGAAGACGCAGTTTCTTCAAATTTAGAACGAGCGAAACAACAATATAACGGACTTCTTTCAGAATATGGGAATAAAGGTGTCATCGGCGTGAAACGGTTAAATGATTGGTTTCAAAGATTATTATTTGATTTGTTGAAAGATAAGTTAAAGGGTTACAGTGCTACATCCAAAGAAACAAAACCTTTGCTACAAACTCGATTTCATCAGAAATTCATAATTGATTGTACTGAAAAATATATACAAGGAACACAATCTGAAACCCCGCAGCCACCGGTTTCAAAGTTTATATGGGGCGCGGTTCCACGAAGCGGCAAATCGTATATGATCGGCGGACTGATAAGTAACAGATGCAAACGTCCAGAAAACCAACAGAACGATATCGTGATTATATTGGGTGCAAAAACAGAGACAGAGGCGCAATTCGTTCATATGTTCAAATCAATTGAAGACTTTTCACATTATAATATTTGTGTCGGCGGAGATAAAGTTATTAATAATGGGAAACCGACAATACATTTATTCAGCCAAGAATATCTGAAACATAAATGTGCATGGACCGGAGAAATAGAAGAGTCAAAGTTTAAAGAGAAAGAAGGAAAAGAACTAAAAACCCGTTTCGAAGGTCGAAGTATCGACTTATATTTTGATGAAATACATAAGGGTGGTAGCACTGATAATTCGCAAAGTGTGATTTATACATTTAAAAACAGTAATGTTCGTATCAATATATTCGTTATGGTGACTGCTACTTTCGCGAAACCATCATCCAAGTATGCTGACCTTGATTTTATTGGTTCTGGAAATAAAACGATAGAAACAATCGAGTGGAGTTACAACGACCAACAACATATGAAACATATAACTGATCCAACAAAACTAGAGATGTTCATACATACACGAACTGGTATGCAAAAAGAAGCTTTAGAAGCAACATTTCATCATTATCGTGAATATTATGGAGAAAGCTATTTGACAGTATTGACGAGTGAATATTCGAAGTATCCAGAGTTAGTTCTACTATCGCCACAAAGCATAGAAATCGAAGTAAAAGGGAAAGATAATCCACTATCACATTTATCAATCACAGATGTACGTAATATTTTTATCGGAAATTTAAAATGTGATGCATGTACGCCAACAACTCTAAAGAACCCAAAACCGATTGATTTTTATACGTCGCCTTCAAATATATTTGCAAATTTGACACCGGTAACAAATGTACTGTATTTTATTGGTAATAATATTAGAAATTACATGAACCATGTTGTAAAATATCCAATTGAAAGTTCTCATACTGAATTATGGTTTCTTCCTGATAAGAATTTATATCCGAATAATGGCCAAGACTGTAAAGGTGTATGTAATTCAGTTGAAAATGAAGAACACTACGAGGGTGATGCTGACCACAAAGAAGCAAAAACGGGTATTCCAAATATTGAACCGCTAACACGAGGGTTGGCATTTATGCTTACAAAAAATAACCCGTTATTCGATAATTATAATATATTTATCGTGCATAATACTTCGTATAAGAAGTCTCTTGGGTTGACGTGTGCTGCGATATTCGGTAATCAATCTGACCGCAACAAACGTATAGGAGTTTTTGATAACACAAAAGGCAGTATTTCCGCCCAAATAAAAGCATTTGAAAGAGATAGTTATAAAAACGGTAAAAGTGTCATTATCTTAACAGGTGCAAAACTTCGTCTGGGTATTAGTCTTCCTTGCGCGGATATCGCGTTTAATTTTGATGATATAAAATCAATTGATGCAAATTATCAGACGATGTTTCGGGTGTTAACAGAACGCGAAAAACCGGAAATAAAGAAATATGGTTATTATTTTGATTTTAATAAGGACAGGTCAATTCAGTTCATGTATGAATATAATAAAACATATGGCGAATCGAAGAAAAAGTCAAATATCAAAGAGAATCTGGAAGAATTACAATCTTTATTATTTACATTCAATTATAATGGATTGAATATTATACAAAAAGATACCAAAACCGAGGTGAATTTATATAATAAACTTATCACAGAGTTGAAATTGAATGAAGAGGGGTATAACGCATTTTGGAGTAAGAAAGATAATATGGTTAGTCTTTTGAAACGAGTATTGAATATATCTGATAATGAAGTCGTGAAGGAACTGTATAAAGTATTAAAAATGTCAAAGGTCGTCGATAGTGACTCGTTGAACGATAAAGAAGGTATTGTACTTGTAGAAGGTGCAAAACGTGAAAAAATGCTGCAAATGGTTGTTAGTGAAGGTGCCGATGTTCCTGACGATCCTGACGGTCCTGAAGGCTCAGCCGCATCTGCCGAAGAAGACGAAGAAGACGAAGAAGACTATGGCGAAGTCGTCAATCATATCGCAGAAGGCTTACCAACAATCATCGCATTATTGGCTTTGTTTTCGGTAAATACAAAAGATGAAGTCGTATGCAACAGTATAGAGGAATGTTTAACGCATTCTATAAGTAGAATACTTAATGAAACAAGCCGTTGCACCTGTGAAAATATCATGGATAATATAGATTCGGTAGATGTATTGGATTGCTTTTTTAATTCAGGTAAATTAACTGATAGTGAAATAAGAGAGGATAAACATATGACGACTGACGCATCAAGCGATGACGATGACGCAAATGTCGATATTCACGAGGATGAAATGCCGGTCGAACAAGATGGAGGAACTGGAAAACCTAAAAAATTATCGAAGATTCAGAAACAGACCCAAAAAATCAAACAATTAAGAACTGACATGAAAGAAGGAAAAAAAACGCGTTTAGAAGTTGATGCTGCAAAATCCATACTGGAAGAAATGACGAAAAATGCAAAACGCAAATATACACCGCGAGAACTAAAACAGGTTATGGAATTATTATTAAAAATTATAACCGACAAAAATGAGGCTTTGGCTTCTGTATTAAATAATATATTTTATACTATTAGGGAGGCAGTTGAAACGATGCCAAAAGGAATGCATTCAAAAGATGGGTCAGTAAAAGGAAAGCATGGATTAATCTATGGTATGGATATAAGTGGAATTGAACAAAAAATCCTGAGTCATTTAAGTGTCCGCCAAGAAGAGAAGGATAAATATGGTGAAGTTTTTACACCGATGACATTAATCGACGATATGTTTGATAAATTACCCAAGGAAGTATGGAGCGACCCTGATAAAAAGTGGTTAGACCCTGCAAATGGTATCGGCAACTTCCCGATGATTGCTTATATACGTTTAATGGAGGGTCTTAAAACGCATCCAAAATATTCAAACGACCAAGAACGCAGTAAGCATATTATAGAAAATATGCTCTATATGGTTGAAATCAACCCAAAAAACGTGAAAATATCTAGGCGAATTTTCGGTTCAGCTGCAAACATATGTTGCGCTGATTTTTTAAACGAACAAGACAAGTTTCTTCAAAAATTTGGATTAGATAAATTTGATGTTATTATAGGCAATCCGCCATTTCAAGACGAATCTTCGAGCGAAACTGCACAAGGTGGACACGACTTGTATCCTAAGTTTTTTATAAACAGTTTCGATTTATTGAAAGAAAATGGATATTTATCCTTTATTAATCCTGCAAAATGGAGAGCGCCAGATAAAAAAGGTTATTTAAAACAAATGTGGGACATATTTATTAGTAATAACGCGTTATTTTTAAAAATATATGGTTTTGACGAAACAAAAAAAATATTCAAAGGTGGGGCAGTTACACGTATTGATTATTATTTAATACAAAAAAATACAAAAAAATATAGTAGAACAGTAATACTCGATGAAGAAGATATAAAACATGAAATAAATATAAGAGAATGGGCTTTTTTACCAAATTATGATTTTGATACAATAAGAAAAATTTTAATAGATATCGAACATGGAATAAAAGTAATATATAGTAGAGGAAGTTACGGAAATGATAAACCAAATATACAAAAAGTAAAGTCAGGCTTATTTAAATATCCTGTGCGACACACACACACGATTAAAGATGGAGACGTGTTATACTGGTCTAATACAAATAAAAACGGTCACTTCTTCGAAAAAAAAGTGATATTGGGAAAGGGTCTTTATCCATATCCGTATAATGATTATAAAGGCGAATATGGAATGAGTAATTATTCATTTGGCATACCCATTTCTTCAAAAAAAGAAGGAGATGATATAGTTGAAGCGATTAATTCTGACAAATTTAATAGATTGATAAGTGCTACAAAATGGAGTTCTGGTTTTACCGACCATAATATGTTTAAATATTTCCGCCCCGATTTTTATAAGCAATTTTTAGGCAAACAAGCCGCATCAACGAAAATACAAGCTGTCGTAAGAGGCCATCAACAACGACAACAAACACGAAAACACCAAAAACCAGAAGTTGAAACATCACATGAACATAACAGTAAAAAGGGTGGTAGTCGTACTCGTAGTAACTCTCGGCGCCTGCATAATTATAAACGAGTTAATAACACACGAAAAAATAGAGATACACGAAAGAAGAAGGGAATTTTCGATATGTTTTACTAATTATTTTACAACCGGTTAAACCTTTGAATACATAAATTTTTGATGATATGTAATATAATATTATTATATACCATCCGTTGTACATTGTATCTGGTACATTGTATCTTGTACCATGGAATCTGAACCATTATATCCGTCTCATGCAGTTCTAGGTGAAATACATGAACATCGTGATGGCCTTATGAAATATATTACTGGACAAACAGCGATATTACCTGTCCGCAAGACCGAAAAGGACAAATTCGGCGAAGTATTCACACCGAACAAGTTAATCGACGATATGCTTGACAAATTACCAAAAGAGGTATGGTCGGACCCAAACAAAAAATGGCTAGACCCAGCAACCGGTTTTGGGAATTTTCCGATGATGGTTTATGCGCGATTGATGGAGGGTCTTGCGGTCCGCCTGGAGTACATAGACCCATCTGTACGCAGCGAACATATCATCACAAATATGCTTTATATGGCCGAATTAAATGGTGAAAGCTGCAAAAGAATCCGAGAGATTTTCGGTGAGAGTGTGAATCTAATCTGCGATAGTTTTTTAGACCTGCGTCATTTCCCAGACGGAACAACCCAATTCGATGTAATCGTAGGCAACCCGCCATTTAATGCCGACCAGACACACGAAGGCAAAAAAGGCGGAGGCAGCAACTTGTGGCCCGATTTCGTAGTGAAATCGTTAGATATTATGCTAGCTCCTGAGGGATATCTCCTATTCGTGCATCCCGCGTTATGGAGAAAACCGCCATCTGACCGGGCAAAAACCCTGTTTGATAAAATGGTTCATGATAATCATATGTTATACCTAGAAATACATAGTAAGCCAGATGGTAAGAGAGATTTCGGGGTTCAAACAAGGTACGATTATTATGTTATACAGAAGAGACGATCAACCCCGAGCAGCGATTTTACCATTGTAAAAGACCAATTAGGACAAGAACATCAAATCGATTTATCTCGTTGGCGGTTTCTACCGAACCATAGCTTTGAATTGATAGAACCGTTATTAAGTGACAAAGAAGAAAAATATGTTATATTCAGTCGTGGGCAGTATGGTTCGGATAAAACATGGGTAAGTGATAGTAAAGATGATGAATATAAATTCCCGTTGGTCCATTCTACGCCATTAAACGGGCCTAGATTTTATTGGTCTTCAAAGAAGATAGAAGATTGTAAAGAATGTGTTCAGATGTTTGGTGTTCCAAAAGTGATAATCGGAGAGTCAGGAATAAATAAAGCTTTTCTTGACCGTGAAGGTATATATGGAATGACACAAGGAGCATTCGGATTGAAAATATCAGGCCCAGGCGAAGGTGAGTTAATGAAAATGGTCCTTGAAAGTGATGAATTCCACCGGATTTTAGATGCGATGTCATTTTCCAACTTCAGAATTGATTGGCGCATGTTTCTTTATTTTCGATCAGATTTTTACAGACACCCGCAATTTGTAAGTATGAGTCCTTTTGTTAGGCCATCTGTATCAAAAAAAACCGTACCACAAGACCCTTTGGTGGTTTTTGTCAAAAGTAAAAGAGCGCGTGCTGAGCCATATCTAACCGGTGAGAACCAAAAAACAAAGTATAATAAAGGTGGAAGAAAACGAAATTGTCGTAATTGCACAAAACGCCGAAAACGAAATTCAAGATATACATGAAAAAAGTATTAGTATTACGCACATGCTTACCTCTAGTTAAGTGTTATACTCATATAGTCCGTTACGCCTACCTACCCTCCCCTACCAGCCACCAAATACAGATGCCGTCGTGTCGTCGTCCTCCTTAGCTGCATCCGCATCCGTCGCCACCGCTTCTGTCGCCGCTCCTGCTACCGACCAATCCATCGTCGCCGCCTCTTGGCGTGGGAGACAGTAATCGCGCCCCTGTGAGAATATCGCATCTTCTGGGCTGTACGTGAAATCGGTTCCTTCGGTGAGGCGAATCAGGTTGCAGAATGCCAGCATCGATATCATTCTCCATGCGTTGACTGAGATGTCGCGCAACTCCAAAAACGCCCAGACAACCGGGTCGCGATGATCGGCGTCATATTTCTCAAACTCGAGATAGATATCCGAGAGAACGAGGTTTTCTGCGCGGTTTTGTTTCTCGAAATTGGCCTCTGAGCGCGGGCGGTCCATCGTGGTCATCGCATTCACCAGACCGATGTTTGTCCCTGCGAGCCGGCAAAGATTGATGAATTTTTGCTGAAACCGCCCGCTCCCGACGAGAAATGTGCTGACGAGTTGGTTCTTGTCGCTGGTGTGAGAATCATTTTGCGAGTCGTTAGAGCCCGAACGGCGCAACCCACATCTTGGTGTCATCGCCTCTTCGTCGTTGTTGTTGTCGTTGTTGTCGTTGCTGCCGTTGCCGTCATCGCTGATGCATCCGCCACTGCCGAGCTCATCACCGGTCTCGATGTCGGAGTAGCCGTAGCCGTAACCCGTTCTCCCCCATTGAGCGTCTTCTTGTTCTTCTTGATACCTAGATGCGATGAGTGAAATCATTTGGATGGTTCGGTTGAGGAAGGCGAGCTCTTTAGCCATAATGAGCGCCAGAGCAGCGTTGTCGCGGCGGATGTCGTTAGGGGTAAAGGTGGATGATGACGCTCGTCTAGCGGCAATAGAAGCGGCCACAGATGGAATGCGTCCGGAAGTGATGCTGTTGAAATCGCGGGTTTCGATCTCGGCCTCCAATTGACGGATATTGGTGAAAATGGGGTGTCCTTCCATGACATTTGTGCGCATCGCGGTTGAGTGGTTCAAGAGTGAGTATTTGATTTTGTCGTGGTCGGTTGATGACAATCCAGTAAATCCGGTGAGTGTTCTGATAGTATTGTAGATATCGCCGTTCTTGAGGAAGGAAAACATGTTCGTAATGTACTGTATGACTGGTAGCTGTCATCTGGTCTTAACCCGAAAAAACATTTCAATTTTTCTTTGAAAAACCGTTCCTGTAGGAATGTCAATTTTTCTTTGAAAAACCGTTCCTGTAGGAATGTCAATTTTTCTTTGAAAAACCGTTCCTGTAGGAATGTCAATTTTTCTTTGAAAAACCGTTCCTGTAGGATTGTCAATTTTTCTTTGAACGCATCATGTATAAATATAACAATTACAATAAAATTATAATAAAATTATATTATGATTTTACATATAAGAAAATGCCGGTTGATTATTCAAATCAAGATATAACCAATACCAACTTAACTGGCGCAGATTTAAGTGGTGGCAATTTTACAAATACAAATGCAACCGGTGTCAATTTTACGAATGCGATTATAACGAATGCCGTATTCAAAAATACGCTGATCACCGGGGCAAATATAAGCACCCTAACATTTAGTGATTTACAGAAGGGATATTTACTGTTACGTGCAGCAAATCAAACGAACACAGCTGTCAATAACCTGACTGCACTAACACCCGCCCAATTTCGCATCATACAACCAGCGGTTTCACTTGACAGTATGAATATGATACAAACAGTTACAGTAAAAATACCGAACACACTATCCGACGGAAATTATACAATCGTAGTATCTCCACTCATTAGCCAACTTGTATGTATATTTGTTGCAAATAACCAGAATATTGTTATTGCGACGTCGAGTGGAAATGTCCGAACGATACGAAGCAACGGTACAGTGGTTCAAGATGTGAGTAATGCGAATGCCACGCTAGGTCTTCTGCAGGTAGGTTCGGTATCATATAGTTTAACAGCTGCTAACGGCGATGGCGTTATTGCGATGATACCCGTTAATTTTAACGTATATCAAGTGAATGGTTCTGGATTAGGGGATGTCATTTCTGTAACTCTAGGTGCTGTTGGGAACGGCGCGACCGGACCGACGGGTATAGGCGGTACAGGACCCACCGGTGCAGCGGGTTCAACTGGTCCAACTGGTCCAACTGGTCCAACTGGTCCAACCGGCGCAGTGGGTTCAACTGGTCCAACTGGTCCAACTGGTCCAACTGGTCCAACCGGCGCAGTGGGTTCAACTGGTCCAACTGGTCCAACTGGTCCAACAGGCGCAGCGGGTTCAACTGGTCCAACTGGTCCAACTGGTCCAACTGGTCCAACAGGCGCAGCGGGTTCAACTGGTCCAACTGGTCCAACTGGCGCAGCGGGTTCAACTGGTCCAACTGGTCCAACTGGTCCAACAGGCGCAGCGGGTTCAACTGGTCCAACTGGTCCAACTGGTCCAACTGGTCCAACAGGCGCAGCGGGTTCAACTGGTCCAACTGGTCCAACTGGTCCAACAGGCGCAGCGGGTTCAACTGGTCCAACTGGTCCAACTGGTCCAACTGGTCCAGCAGGTATACCTGGAAGTGCAACTGCATTAACTCCATCAAATACTGGCGTTATTCCAGTTATGACAGCAGCTACGACAAATGGATTTACTATTAGCGCAACTTCTGAATATAGTGCTTCATATGCAGCATGGAAGGCATGTGATAATAATTTAACAACATCATGGGCTATGAACGGTTCTATATTTCCAAGTTATTTTAATATTCAATGTCCTACACAATATGTTATATGGAAAATTGAAATATCAAAACGTGAAGGTGGAACTGAAGGGATTGATACATTTTATTTTGAAGGTAGTAATAATAACTCTACATGGACCAGTTTGGCATATTCTATCGGACAAATGACTTCAATCGGTGCACCTCCATCAGTGCTTACTGTATTAATAAACGATTCAACTTATACATCCTATAGTTATTTTCGTATTAGATGTTTAGCCGGTATAGGAACTAATCCTGGTATTGTGGTATTTCAAATGTATGCTTATTCTAATACAACATTACCATACATAGGCCCGACCGGCCCAACCGGACCTGTGGGTTCTACTCCCACGCTTTCTAATGTATTGACATCTGGGAATATAGCAAATACAACAATCAATATGAATACCAATAGCATAATAGGAATAACAGCATTAAATGCTTCATCGGGTAGTAACTGGAATGTTCGTGATTTATCGGCAGGGACTAATATTACTATTTCAAATACTAGCGGAATATACGCTTTAAATGTGCCTGATAGATTATCATACAATTGGGATAATAATATTTATTCAGGTAGTATCACTCCCGTCGCCTATTTCAACCCAACTCTAACCCAGTCCCTTGATTTGGATACGTATTCATACGAAGTGGCGATAGACTGTTACATGAACGCAAGTCCTGGTTCGTGGGTTGCGTTGGGTTTTAATGAAGTAGTTAATGGCTCGGCGCAAGACGTCAATCATTTCGCTATAAATTTCGGTTATTATGGAACGCCCACTCCATCTATAATACTTGAATATAACCAGCATAATACATATGTTAATATTGCAGGTGATACAACTTCCGGTGAGAAGCAGATAAGATTTATATTAGAAAAATATATAGACCCAAAAAACGGAGTAAAGGGTGTTAAAGCCGTGGGGACATACGACAGTTTTTCTAAAGCAGACACAACCACCTTAAATGCAGTTACTGGAAATAAGCAATTCTTTACAAAATATGTAGTCGGTCTGCCATTTATATCAACTGTAATTAACAACGCGCAATCAACTTCTATACCCAAAATAACTTATATATGTGTAGGGACAGGGAATAGTAGCCCAGCCGTGATTACACATTATCGAATTCGCACAAGAAAGTATAGCCAAGTGGCAGTAGCAACAGTGATTTAATTCGCCACGAAAAAAATATCGTAATATTGTAAATATAATAATATAATAAAAAACTATAAATAAGATGCAAGACGTTCAAATTGACACTAGCGACCCCAATATATATATTGATGTATTGAATATAAGTATAAAACCAAACATTATGGCTTGGGTTAGTTATCAAATCGCAAAACGAACCGGAGGATCTGAGAAAAAGGATATAGTAATAACGGGTGATAATTACCGTAAATGGACGCAAGATGACCGATATTTATTTATCTACATTTGTAATCTTCACGGCTTATCGTATGTGGAACGGATTGAACCTGAATTTATTGAGAAGGAATATGTCCTTCAAAACGAAGACGGTAGTTTTAAATGTATTAAAGAAATAAGAAAAAATTCAAAATATACAGGATTGCCTCCTCTTGTCCTTACATATGAGAATATAATGAAAAATGAATAATGAATAATGATATATATATTCGCAGTTCCAGATATGAAAATTTAGAAAGGTATCATGATGACTGTAGTTATTTGAAGGATGAAGCAACCAACGAAATAAAATCAGAAATCGTCCTGAAACCTAACCCAAAATATGTACCAAATCCGCAATAAAGATATATAAACATAATAGTCATTATTTCATTATACAAATCGTTTATTTAATTGTATAATGTCGTATCTGCCGCATAGTCAAGATTATAACCACCACCTTCTACTCGAAGGTCTAACGAATGCAATCGCCGAATATCATATTGTAGAGGGCGGTTCATTTCAAATCGTCCATCAGGTCACCCGGCTTAGCGAACTCATAAGAAATTGTGCGCCCAAATCAATCATGGAAATCGGTTTTAATGCAGGACATTCTGCACTTCTATTTCTCGCGATTACACCGCCTGAAACCAAAGTCGTGAGTTTCGATTTAGGTGAATATGCGTATGTGTTTGCGGCGAAGCGTTATATCGATTCGGTGTTTCCTGGACGGCATACACTAGTTACTGGCGACAGCACTATCACTATCCCAAAATACGAAGAACAGGTGGCACACCGGATGAAGAATCCTGAAACTGCGCCGCCATTACGGTTTGATTTTATTTTTATCGACGGTGGGCATCAAAACGATATTCCGATGAAGGATATTCTGAATTCACAAAGATTAGCGGCTGGCGCACATACCCTCGTTGCGATCGATGATATCTGTCGTGACGCATCTCATCATGCACACTATACAATAGAACCAACCAAAGCCTGGGCACAAATGATTTCTTGTGGTGTGATTTCAGAACATGGATACGATGATTATTATGAACTCATGAAACGTGATAATACGCTTTTGCATGAAAGCTGTAATGTGCGCGGGATGGCGTGGGGTCAGTATTGTTTGCCGTCAGATGAGCCCGACGACCGAGACAGACAAGGAACGACCCATCAGCCGCAAGATACCTGTGACAAATTTGCAGAAAAGACACTGACCACGTCAGCGTCGTCATTCAAACGACTGCGTTATAATTACTATCAAAACAGTTCCAAACATATGGACCGAAATCAAATGCTGCAAGAAATCCATAATCAATATCATTATCACAAAGAACACGAGAAACTGGTTGCCGTCGCAGATATGTATCTAGAGTATTTTCCGACGTATAACAAACGCGACACAAATTATGTTAGATTTTATCGCGCAAGTTCAAATTTCACGTTAAACCCCGTGGCGGCGATGAAACAATACGAAGAAATCATAGATACGCCTTCACCGCCCCCGAATGCAGCCAACAACGTAAATGATAGTGAGTCGGAACTCCCGGATTTTATTAAGGAAACGTCAATCGCTAATCTCGGGATGTTGTATCCAAAAGACCCCTGTTCTGAAATCCCGAAAATAATCCATCTGCTTTATTTTGGCGAGACCGAATTCTACGATTTTCATCATCGTTGTATCCATTCTATGTTGCAGTATATGCCTGAATATGAAATCCGGATTTATAATGCAAAGGAACCGGTCGCTAACACACACTGGGATGACATCAAAAAACAGCCACGCATAAGTATTCATAAAATTGACCCCCCGGTGTTTTTCGACGGATTCGAATTAAAGCATTTTCAGTATAAAGCGGATGTCACGCGTTTAGAGGTATTATATGAACATGGCGGCGTATATCTTGATATTGACATGCTTATTGTTCGCCCGTTCCACGAAGTATTTTCATCCGGGCATTCATTCTACATAAGCGAGGAACGAGAGGGAAGCGCTGGTCGTGGTAGTGGTGCTCTCATCAACGCATTCTTGGCCTCGAAGCCGAAGAACGAATTTATCAAGTTATGGTTGAATGAGTTTAAGTCGGGTTTGCGGTTGGGGATATGGGCACATCACATTCGTGATTCAAATAAGCAACTTCTTGATAATCATCCGCATTACATGCACAAGTATCGAATTCGCGTTCTTGACTGGAAATTATTTATGCCGCTTCACTGGCAGGACACCGAGGCGTTTATTCGTTCCGAGACAATTCCGTACCAATTTCCCGCGGAGTCATATGGAACGCATTTATGGGAGACGATATTGGGCGATGTTATGCGTAAGAACGAGTTTCTTCAAAAGCAGAAAATGGAGCTTGATGTGTATCGTCGAACTTATCTCAATCATTCAGTCGCCGATGCAGCAAATGCCGCCGCTGCCGCCGCCGCCAACGACCTCACCATCTATCCGGAATATTACCATAACTTGCGAACCGACCAGTATGTCGATAAATATATAACAAAGGGTAAACACTCCGGATATTTTATTGAAATCGGTGCTGGTGATGGTGAAAACAATTCGGCATGTTACTTTTTTGAGAGATATCGCGACTGGTGTGGTCTTGCCGTCGAACCTGCGAAAATCTATGAAACCGATATTAGAAGTAAGCGTGCGAATCCCGTTATCGCTGCAGTATCGAATGTCACGTCGTCTATTACAAATGGAAGTGGGCGTGGTGCTATTTTCTATGAATCGAGTGTTTGCGAGTTGAGTGGTCTAAAAAGTGTGCTTGAAAGTAGCAAGGAAGGTCAAGACTGGACGCGTACCAGTTTCAAATCGTATAAGGTGGATACTACTACGCTGTATGATTTATGTTGCCAGTATTCTTCACCTGAATATATCGATTATTGCGCGATGGATTGTCAGGGGTGTGAATATGATATTCTCTCAACGTTCTTTGAAGAGAATCAATTATCGGTGGATTCATCTGGTGACGTAGAAAAAGACTGTATCAATATGATTGTATTAAACCGGGTCTTTTGTATCGGTTTATTCAGCGTGGAAGTGAGCTCAACTAAAATATATGAAAAAATCCAGGATTTGATGGTGCGAAATCATTACGAAGAGGTAATAAATCCGTATCTCTCGGTAATAAAGAATTCAAGTGTGAATATCAAGTACTTTAAATACTGTGCTGGCGAATGCACAACTACGAGTATGAGTACGAGTATGAGTACGAGTATGAGTACGAGTATGAGTACGAGTATGAGTACGAGTACGACTACAAGTAGTGGAAGCGATAATTCACCGCAATTAAGTGACCGGTCGCTTTCGTCAATTTCGTCGAGTGTTAATTTTACGCCTCAAGCGATTCAAACGCCTCCATCTTCGCCGGAAATGATGTCGGCGGCGTCGGATAAACCCGCATCCTTTTTGCATCGTCCACCTTTCGCGGAAGAGGTGGTTATTATTTGTCTCGAAGAACGTCCCGAACGAACAAAGTATGTTAGTGACCATTTAACTTCTCATGGAATAACCCATTCAGTTCTATTGAATAAAATCCATACTGAAGATACAAAGGTGGGTTGTTTCCGTTCGCATATTCATGCGATCCGATATGCTCAGAATAAAAATCTCTCGTCGGTTCTTATTTTTGAAGATGACGTAATTGTCAGGGACAATATCCACGAACTTGCGACGATACCGTTTCCATCCGACAACTGGGATATTTTATACCTTGGCGGTATTTTGACAAAATATGATGGAATCGATGAATCACGTAAATGGGTGAAAGGGACAATATGGTGCAACCATGCTTACCTGGTAAAGCAACACATGTACCAACCGATTCTGGATTTTGTGGATTCGTATCCTAACTTGATAGAATTGGAACGCAAAAATATCGATTTCATGTATACTGAGTATATTCAACCCAAGTATCAGTGCTGGCTTGCAAACGAACAATATATCGTTCAAAAGGAAGGATATAGTGAGATAGAAGGTCGCGTAAAATGGGGGGGTGGGTTTGACTGGAGTACATTTTCGATGAAGGTCGTGTAATTCCGGCATAATAGTTATATTGGTGGAGGTAATGATACAGTTTGAAAATTAGTTCGATGAATATCGTTAAGTGCATGACTTGGTTCGCGGACCATCTCAAACCCAGCCTGGTAAAACGGGTGCGGGAATCGGTCAAATGTGTGAATATAACCGCGGAAATCCATTTCGAGCAACCACATATCGAGAGGTGTTTTCATAAATAATGCTGTATCGGTTTGTACGGCTTCTAATAATCGTTTCGCACCGCGTTGGCTGACAAGATAAGCACCTGCGGTACGAAATAATGGCGTGAACCATACATTACGGTCGCCTTGAATGACTGCTGGAGAGAGATTTCGACGCCTGTAAATCGAATGTGCGAGAGATTCGCGGTAGTATCCTCCGAGAGATTCCGTTGTTGTTTTTTGAAATGGAAAATAGGGAGATTCCTTTCCGTTGATGTCATAATGAGGCGTCCATTGTCCGCCAACATACATAACATCGAATTCATGCCCGGGGGTAGGGCCGGTGTTTGTACCAGTTGTTTGCTCAATATCGCGAATCGTAAGTCGTATTCTCTCGAGTGAGCTTTCTGTAAACATTACATCGTCCTCAAAAACGAGCAAAAAATCGGCAGTTGGGTTCGCTGCATGCGCTTTCCATAAAGAATAATGGCTCAAAGAACATCCGACTTCGCCTAACACGCGTTGTTGTTCGCGTATTGTATCCAATAATTCCGAGAATTCAACGTAATGTTTCGAGAGATGTTGTCCATCAATTGCGGCAAAACGGCGAAATGTAACGGGTATATGTTTATAAAGATACACCATACGGTCAGGGCGACGGTCCAAATTAATAACTGCGATATCTAAACTTTCCATTTACACATGATAATATACAATATTTTTAGATTTATACTGTTTCTTAGCATACTCTGTGCGTATTCATGGTTTATTCTATAGATATGTACCTTTCTATAATTCTTTTATCCGTCTATAATATCCACCGACTACCCCTTTATTTAGGAAAACGTATTAAATCGTTATTGAGTATTACATTTACCTGCTATAATCACTATTATCCGCACCATTTATCGTATTCATAATTATGTCAGTCATTAGTAATGAAATTGTTCCTTCAACTACATCACCCGCCGTAAAGTCGCAGCCGGTTGAGCCTCTTCTTGAAGAAGACCAAAATCGGTTTGTTTTATTTCCGATTAAAGACGCAACTATCTGGAATATGTATAAAAAACAGGTGGATTGTTTCTGGCGCGCGGAGGAAGTCGACCTTACGAAGGATGTCGCACACTGGAATTCGTTGAATAACGACGAGAGATATTTCATATCGATGATTCTCGCATTTTTTGCAGCGAGTGATGGGATTGTCATGGAGAATTTGGCACAGCGTTTTATGACGGAGGTCCAGTTGGCAGAAGCCCGCGCATTCTACGGGTTTCAGATCGCGATGGAGAATATTCATTCGCAAATGTACAGTATCCTCATCGACACTTATATCAAAGACACTACCGAAAAGGACCGTTTATTCAACGCGATCCAGACATTCCCATGTATCAAGAAGAAGGCGGATTGGGCGCTGAAATGGATTGGTGATAAACGCAGTACGTTTCAGACCCGTTTGGTTGCGTTTGCATGCGTCGAAGGGATTTTCTTCTCTGGCGCATTTTGTTCCATATACTGGATGAAGAAGCGCGGATTGATGCCTGGTTTAACGTTCAGTAATGAACTTATCTCTCGTGATGAGGCGCTTCATACCGAGTTTGCGGTCTTGTTATATACGAAGATGGTGAAGAAGATTCAGCGTCATCGTATCTATGAGATTGTGCGTGATGCGGTGGAAATCGAGAAGGAGTTCATCTCTGAGGCGTTGCCGTGCCGTTTGATTGGTATGAATGCCAAATTAATGTGTCAGTATATTGAGTTTGTTGCCGACCGCCTGGTGCTTCAGCTTGGTTACGACAAAATCTATAATGCGACGAATCCGTTTGACTTTATGGAAATGATAAGTCTTGCTGGTAAAACTAACTTTTTCGAGCGCAGGGTGGGCGAGTATGCGCTGGCCGAGAAGAAAGTCGCTGACAGCGTGTTTGAATTCAACGCTGACTTCTAGACTCGCGTCGCTGCGTTCGTTTCATCCGAGCAGAGCTCGGACTCCACTCACTCCGCTCCGCTCGGGGGGTGGTCACATGTCACACTATATCATCGCCATTCAGGCGGCAAAATCCGATCCACAAGACGCGAGAAACCGAGCGGAGTGGAGTGAGTGGAGTCCGAGCGACGCGAGAGACGCAACGAACATAGCGACGCGAGACCTACATAAACAACGCACGCATTCCAAATTGCCTATGACCATGTATTCCGACCGACGTATTCGGTCTTTGTAATGGTATTGTAATATCCGCATCCTTTTTGTAATTCTGATACATGCGATTTACTTGAGTTCCATCTAGGTTAGCTGCCGCAGCGGCTGTAATTGCATTTTGCCGGCTTTCTTCAGTTACAATAGGTCTATCTTGTGGTAAAACCAACCCAACATTACGCCTACCTATGTTATTATTGAACATAAATGGCATTTGGGGTCGAACCGGCATATTCACCCTATTGACACCCTCGTCTATTTTGGGTGTTGATACTGTTTTATTTTCAATAGAATGAATGTGTTTATTTACATCAACGACATAATCTTTCTGTAATTGTTTTATATTACGCACGGCGTTCACCGGTGATACGCGAATTTTGTGTATTTTATCTAGCGCCTGTTCTTCAAAATGGAGTTGCGAGTAGTGTATATACGTATCAAATGAAGCAACATCAATCATGTGTGTATCATTATAAATCATATAAGTTACATTTGTTAATTTAGACAGTCCATCTGAATTATTTGGCATAATCGATGTTGCCAGTTCATCCCGACAAATTAAACGTTTAAGACCATCCGCGAATTGAAGAATTTTCATATTTCCAATCGTATAAAAATTACTGCGGTCAATAATTAGACCGTATTGCTTTGCACGCTGGTTGATAAGATTATCTTCTCCGCCCCATGCCCAGTAGTTTGGAAACCCGTTAATTCTCTCGAAATCCCCACCGCGAATCGAAAATATCCCGCCGAGTGCGAACTGAAATCCGTAGAAGTGCTTGATGACCCCATGTTCAGTATGATAATTCAATACATTTTTATCATAAGGTAATGTATCAACGTCATTAAATATGAATATTATGTTTTTGTAATCATCTGGATATGCTGATTTTAATGCTAAAAACCCGATATTTTTCATAGCTCCGCGATTAAACGGGCGTTTGTCATTTTGATGGATGAAAAAGAATGTCCAATCTTCTGATGAAACATCCTCCATAATTTTCTTGATGTATGTATTGAAGAATACACGGTGAGGTTCACGGTCCCGATATGGAACAACAAATACGAATTTTGGAACCGTATTCGGAACAGTCGTTACTTCTGGTTCGGATATAACTGGTTCCATACGATAATATTATGATAATCAGTATAATATCATAATATAAGAAAAATATGATATTATTACGATAGATATTGGTCTTATTTATGGTGAAGTTCCGGTCGCCGGTGCATATTTCGCTATTATCATCTTCGGAATAAGCTTTTCACGCATGTCATACAGTTTTTTATAGCATTTGTTAATAGTAACTTCGCTCATATCGCTGATACGGTTCACATCCTTTTTCGATATGGGAAGATGACACATGAATGCGACGAAATAGATGATACCCGATGCGATACTGTGAGGGGTATTTTCTGGTATCAGGTTCTGTTTTTCAATCATTACTGCGATGAACTGACATAATTTTGTGAGTTCATCGTTAATGGATAGACGGCTACAATATCTCTCGATGAATGCTTCCGGTTTCGTTTTACAGAAGTTCGTTTTCTCTGAGTTGTCTAAATTGGATTCAAGTTCGTTGATAATACTAACCGCATTTTTACACCCTTTCGTAGCGCTGGTGTTATCCAGGTTGAAAATAGTTGCGATTTCCTTTGGAGTGCGTGGGCAGTTGTGTATTTTGCACGCGATGTAAATGGATGCACCTACAACTCCGTCACGATTGAGACTGCGAAATGTTTTGTGTTCGGATATGCGTTTATGAACGCGAAGTGCTTCGTCGATTATCATCTTGGAAATCCCCTTGTTTTGCGCGAATATAGTGATTTTTTGGAACATATCATATTGAGCCTTTTCGCGATATGGCATAGATTGCCACTCAGTATATCTGCGGATTTTCATCATATCTTGAGAGTACGATCCGCCCTCGCACATAACTTTGCATCCATAGGACGACTCTTTTAGAAGAGGATTCACCGGCATACCACATCGTGTTGGGTCGCTGTTTTGATTATCATCTGCGCCGTAATATCGCCATTCCGCGCTTTGGTCGAGAGATTCGTCCTTGTAGAGAATACTGCATGATGGGTTTTTACACGTGAGAAACCCGTCGTCGGTAAGAACTACATCACTTGAACATACCTCACATTTATCTCGAATACCCGATTTACGGTACAAACATTCTACATTAATATCTGGTCGAATGAATAATGCCGACATCTTTTTTGCAGGAATTCGTTTCTCAGGGTCGGATTCGTGGTCGGGGTCGGCGATGCTGATTCTCACGTGAGTGTCGGGGTCGCCATTTTCCACCTTCATTCGCGTTGATGTCTGTTTTGGTGATTGCTGTACTGTTTCAGGAATATTATATTCAGAGACGGATAGTTTTTGTTCTTCGAGCAATTCTGGTGTGAAATCCTCTTCTATTTTCGCCCATATACTTTCGTCATTCAGGGTTCGTTTGTTTCGTTTTGTTTCATTATTTAATTTTACACTATTATGATGTGATGATGAACGATAGTGTCTCGTATTTCCAGAGAAGCTGCCGCCGACACCACCACCACCACTGCCGCCGTTGGCAACACTAGTAGTCTGGATAAACACACCACGGCACGAATTTAAGTTGGAAAGCATTATGACTGTGTACGGTTTGATGCGCGATGTGTGTTTATCCACTCTTTAAATAGAATATATATTTATTTCTTTATATCAATTTTATTGATATAGCCCATTTTATTGAGTTGTCCGCCCATTTTGTTCTTTCGTTCGCCCATTATGAACTATTATCTATTGATATAATAACAATAACGATGGGTAATAAACTATCGAGTTCGTCATTAGATGTGGAAGATACAGAAAAGATGGCGCTGAAATTAGATTTATATGCACAGCGCATTATATTGAAAGAAGTAAAATTCAATTCGTCCTTATCCGATAGCGGGAAGTGCGAGAAATTAATTATCATTACGAGTGAGGTTCTGAACCGTCTTCCATTTCGCTTGATTTCTTATATGGACCGCCGTCATAAATTGTTTTCCGAGAGATACGAGATGTTTAATGCGATGGACCGTGCACTTCTTGTGAATACAAATCCGGAAATTCTGAAAGAAAGCAAATTAGATGAACCTAACGACTTTAGAAAGAGACAAATGTGTGTAGGTCTCGCGCGATTTTATGTTCAAATCGGGAACCTATTCAACGCGATTATGTCAACGATGCGACCCTATAATTATGAAAATACGCGGCGAACCGGACCCGATAATTTCTACGATATGCTTACATTTAGTTTATTAGAAGGTCGGACGATGGATTCGAAAGATAAACTGCTCTATGAAACATCAAATATGTCTGGATTTGCAAAAAAACAAGCAGACATGAAAAAGAAAATGGCGAGTATATTGAAATTCGGCGAAATCGTTCAAGACTTGACACCTGGTGAAGGCATTTGCAACTTGCAACGAGATATAGAACAAAACAAAATTACGCCGATGACAATAACCGGGTCGTCCGCCACAGAAACTAAAATAAAACCGTCTATTTTTGCGATGTTGGAAGAACTTTATTATGATATTTTTCATCAGTCGTCGAGTGTCAATCCGAAATCTCCGCAATTTATTGCGATGACTGCTGTGATGAAAGAAAAGATATATAAGAATGATGTACGAGAGCTCTACCGTATAGTTACGGGTGGTAAAGAACCAGGCCATGATATTGAGACATTTACTGATGTCGCCAAGTATGTGAATGACAACGAGGAAATAAAAAATTGGTGTAATAAACCCCAAAATAAAAACCTAAAAATCAAAGTTACCGATGATCTACGACGCGAATCCGGCTTTGTTGAATATGTCCAGCACATCAGAGATATGATGGCGTATACGTCAAAACAGCGTAAAGGGATTGTTGCATTATTAGACCGAGTATTCGTCACGATGAAAAAAGGTGATGATGAAATGCGGCATATAGAAGAAAGCTGGTATAAAACTGGTGTTCGCCGGTTTGAAGGGTTTGAACGAGATGATGATTATTCACGCGAGTTCTTTAAGCTAAATCTAAAATATGATTTCTTCATTAGCCCTAATTTGACTGACGCAGATTTACAACTGATTATCAACGATGCGCGAACTCGTATTGTTCGATTGTATGCAGATAGTTATCAAAGATTTTTAAAAGGATTTCAAATCCTTCAAAAAATTCAAGCGAATAGTGAGATAATGCAATTAGAAATGGAGCAAAAACTGGCGAAAGAAGGACAGCAACAGCAACCGCAACCGCAACAAAACCCGAATCAACCTCGTGAAAAAGAAAGGTCGGCTACTGATAATGTTAAATGGGATAGTGTGAATTTACGAGATGAAAAAACTACATCTGACAACATACAACGAATATTAAGTGATAAAAGTTCGTCTATTTCCAGCATATTTAGTGACATTTCACAAGAAATATATAATAAGGGTATAACCGATGATAAATTTAAACAACAAAATTTAGCTTTCTTAAAGAAACTGAATCTTAGTACAAGAGATTATCTGAATAGAGAACGGTTTGACCATGATACGACAGAAAGCCTTAAGTTCAATATATTAAATATAAAGTCCAGTTATGAAAACTCTGTAAATCAAGGAAGGCCGCAAGACCAAAGACAAATACCAATTATCATATAAACACTCGCATCGCATTATTGCAATCGATTTTCCAATTTTTGAAAATATTCCTGGTTATATACCAAATTTCCCGTGGGTCGATACGTATCAGTTGGTTTGTATTCCTTCTTATCTGTACCGGGTGCATATCCTCCTCCTGTTCCTGCACCCCCGGTTGCCGATAAGTCGTTTCGCTGATTGTATAATAATGTATTTGCGTCTTCTGGGTCTGAAGTACGTGGTATCGCGCCAGCACCTCCTGCATGCTTCCCGTCGTTATATTTTATGACTTTGCCTTCTTCGTCATATAATATCGGGCGCCCATGCTCATCGATAGCGGTTCCAGTCTTTTTCTTGAACTCGGTGCGGACATAATTTGGAACGTAATGAATCCACGAAATCAATAGAAGATTAGGATGAGTATACCGCACCATAAAATTGTTTTCTTGTAATTTATCTACGAGATACGCAATACAACCAGCGTGGTCATAATTCGCTACACCGAGTATAATTTCCGGAACAACAAACCAACAGAATTGCTGATTACATTTTTGACGCGATGTAAGTTTGATTTTTTCGTGTATCCGCGTGAGTATTTTGTTATAAGTGAAAAGTTTATTTTTATCCTGTTCCTTCTTTTTTTCGTATAACTCATCTAAATTTATTTTTTCGACGTTTTCAACATTATCTCCTGAAAATTTGAATAGGTCGTCCATTATGTGTCTGTGTAAGTATCTATGTATATATGTATATATGTATGTATATATGTATGTATTCACAGTAGAAAATAATGGGGTTTGGCCTAACGCAATACATAATAATATAAACCGAATAAAATAGTATCACTATAACATACAAATGACGACGACGACAACAGAATCTACAATAAAACACATTGTTATATCTTCTGGTGGTCCAGCTGGACACATGATGTATAGTATTCTTCGCACATTAAATTTGAAAGGTGTCTGGGATATCAAAAACATCAAATCTATCTATGGTTCTTCTGTTGGTTCATATATTGCAATTATTCTTGCATTACGATATGAATGGCAAGTTATGGATGATTACCTCATTAAACGACCATGGGAAAAAATATTCGTATCGGCTTCTGTAACCGGTAGTGATACGACCGAAAATTCGTCGTCAACGTCAACGCTGTCAGATGCCAAGAATAAACTGGATTACGTAATTCGGTTATACAACAATCATGGTTTATATGGATTGAAAGAATTCACGGAGACGCTTCGACCTGCATTACAAGGAAAGGACATCCCGGTAAATATAACATTTCAGGAGTTTTATGATAAAACTGGCGTAGAAGTTCATTTTATGGTGACAGAAATGAATAAGTTCCGGGTGGTGGATTTCAGTTATAAGACACATCCGTCACATTCATTAGTGGAAGCATGTTATATGAGTTGCTGTTATCCGTTTGGATTTACACCGATATATCGCGATGGTTGCTGTTATATTGACGGCGGTATTATCAACGACTATCCTGTTAATGAATGTTTTAATGACCAGAAATGTAATGTCTCCGAAATACTTGGTATAAAGATGCTTTGGGAACGAAAACCTGCGAATTTGTCTGAGAAGTCATCTGTTTTACAATTTGTTAGCACATTTTTCAACCAAATCAAGGGGAACTTATTTGAAAACCGGCCGACGAAGGCGATACCGAATGAGGTAGTTTGTGTATCTAAAGTATTTGCATCACAGGATTGGATGAATTGGGTTAAAGATGAGAATTATCGACGCGAATTAGTCCTGCGAGGAGAAACATTCGCTAACGTATTTCTCTCGTATCGTCGGAATTTTCGAGAGTCACAGTCACAGTCACAGTCACAGTCACAGTTATCTGCGATATCTAATGCACCTATTACTATATCTGAACCTACAACTGTACCTGTTTTGGAACATGTTTTGGAACATGTATTGGAATCTGTTCCCGTCTTAGAACCAGGTGTGGAAGAGAATACTACATTTAAAATTCATAATGACGAAATGACGATGGTCTAGTCATGTACCATCTCGTTATTATGATTGTAATACTGTGTTACGATTGTAATACTGTGTTGAGAAATTCCATAATCTTATCTTTCTCCGGTTTTGCATCATATTCGATAACCTGTCCATCCTTCACGAGCTTTACCGTAGGATATCCTTCAATCTTGAACTTATCAGCCATATCCGGTTCGGCTTCACAATCTACTGTCTTAAATGTTGCGGTATAACCGTTGATTGGGCGTCCTTTGAGTTCTTTCTCAACTTCGTCAAAAATAGGCTTGGCCGTCTTGCAGTGAGGACACCAATCAACCTTAAATAAGTAGAGTTGTGCCACCTTATCGTCGGTTGCCCCAATACCGTCCGGTGCAGGCGTAACACCTTGTGCGTTAGTAAAGAACTTAGTCAGACCAGGAACCATATCATTCTTAATGATATAATAAATGATACCGCCGATTGCCGCAATAATAACCACTGCTATAACGATATTTTTAGAATTGGCAGAAAATGCAGAACTAATGGATGACATCGCGGATGATGCGGATGCTGACACGGATGATGCCGTAGATGAAGAAGCTGGTTCGACCATTTTACTATTGTATGGTTATATTATAATATAATACCAGGATGTTTAATATACAGAATAAACGAACATATTCGCCGAACGAATCTATTTGTTCGGCGAATAAAACAATATGAAATGAATTTGCGTATATTATATACGACGACGACCGACGAATGATATTTCGTGATAAAACCACAGGAGCTTTACTAAATATCCGCAGAGACGAATATATCAACGACCGAATGTATTTTCATGAAATAATTCGGGCGGTAGGGGGGGTTAATTCTGAAAAAACCAAGCTGCCGCCGCCGCGTTATGAATGTCCGTATAATGCATTACAGTCGTAAAACAACTATACCTAAAACCACAATAATCATAATAAACCCAGCCGTGATGAAGAAATTATATTTCAGGTCGGGGAATAAATCTGTATCAATAATACCCTTTGTGTCTATAATAGGTCGCACCGCGTCGAATAATATCGTGGAAGTTGCAATTAATAACCCGACGACGATTAATTTCATAATCCACGATGACCATGAACTTGACGATACCGAAAATGGGCTAATGAAAAATATAATTATGAGAAGTAAAGAAACACCTAAAAGCACACAAGAATATTTTGTCTTTTCGCTATATTGCACGATATAGCTTGTGGGGTTTTCGAGGATGGACGGTTCAGGCATAATGGAATAGTATTGAATCGAATTAATAAGTAAGAAGTTCTGTTATATATATCACCTAATATTTCAATTCGTTAGAAAATATTAATATCTCATCCTTACCGCCCAGAAAGGATAACGATTACCCAGTTCATTCCAATTAGGCGCAAAATAGGTTTCATCTGTTTCTGTGGTTTCAGTACCTAATTTTTTTCGAATCACTGAAAATAAACTCTGGTCGTGTCTGGATCTATGGAATGACGCATCATTTGGAATAGAACTTGGCGAATCATCTAGTAAATGATAATTACATGTTCCTTCATACCAGCGGTCGATTAACTCGATCGTATGTTGGCATTTTCTTAAAATATATATGCCACCGACAAGTTGTCCAGTTTCAACAACATGACGTTGATTTGCGTGATAATACTGTATAATATCCATTTTAGTGAATAATTTTTCTAAATACTCCATTTGAATGGATAAATTTGCAAATTCACTCTTATTCACAATATCGAAGTATTCCAATAACCGCGGTTTTCCGTTTGGATTTATTTTGCATCCTGCATCGGCATATACTAGAATATCATTATCGCTCATATCCTCCAATATTTTTTTTGTAAGATATGACTTCCATATCCAATAACCATACCCATTATCTTTGTTCGCTAATATGAAATCCTTGTGTTTATTCCAAAATTCTGCGTCATTCATCAGGTATTTTTCGGTGTATCCGATAATATGGTCGAATACGTTTATGGCACGAGCCTCCGAACATATCCGGGCGACCGCTGCGTGATAATCCTCTGTTGGGCCGCCAAATGTAATAAACCATTTTTGTTGCGGGATTTTTTCCATCAGACGGTGATGTAATTATAATTATAATATTTGTATTTATATAATATAAATACGTGCGTTTAATTTATATGTTAAAAACCCGCAAACGAAAACACAGACGGAGGCGTGTGTCTTCGTCATCGGTGTCAATTCGTGCGAAGTTATTGAGCGGTGGCAGCAGAAACGGTGGCATAAGTGGTCCATTAGTCCCACCCGGGACTAAAAAAGTGAGAGCATTTACCAAGAAGGATTTTCATAGCGGCGATGGAATGCTTACGACGGTGTGGGGACCGAGTATGTGGCACTTCATGCACACGATGAGTTTTAACTATCCGGTCGCACCGACACAAGAACAGAAGACGCACTATATGGATTTTATACTGAATTTAAGGAATGTTTTGCCTTGTAAATATTGCAGAATGAATTTGACGAATAATTTAGCAACACGGCCGATTCGTATGTGTAATATGGAAAGTCGCGATACCTTTTCGCGTTTCATTTATGAACTCCATGAAACGGTGAATAAGATGCTCGGGAAGAAGTCTGGGCTGTCATACTGCGACGTGCGCGAAAGATATGAGCATTTCCGTTCGAGATGTACACAGGATGCACCGAAAGTGTTTAACTTTAAGGACTTTTATAAGAATACGCGGACACAGAAGAAGGGAGATAAACATGAAAAAGGATGCACCGAGCCATTATACGGAAAGAAGGCGAAATGCGTGATTTCGATCGTTCCACAAGAGGTGAAGGTGCCGACGTTTAGTGTCGATGACCAGTGTATTAAAAAGAGGGGGGAGGTGGTGGAAATGGAAGTCATATCTTACAAAAAAAATATTGGAGGATA
>Ga0247722_10000292_pt1 | contig 32251 bp, 27 predicted proteins | sample MSEWelMarce3H_FC_FD_189094 | JGI IMG/M metagenome (GOLD analysis project Ga0247722, IMG submission 189094) | Subsurface sediment microbial communities from gas well in West Virginia, United States - MSEEL Well Study Marcellus 3H_FC | ecosystem: Environmental > Terrestrial > Deep subsurface >... | reverse complement strand
GAGAAGGAGAGTTACTATTAGATTGTGATGGTGATATTGTAATTGTTCCTGTTATTGAATTTGATGGAGAATTACTATTAGATGGTGATACTGTTGATGTCGAAGACATTGAAGATGAACCTGTAATCGAATTTGAAGGCGGAGCTACAGAAGCTGTTAAAGATATACTAATAGATGGAGATGGAGATATTGTAATTGTTCCTGTTATCGAATTAGATGGCGATTGAGAAGGAGAATTACTATTAGATGGTGTTACTATCGAAGACATTGAACCTGTTATCGAAACTGATAGAGTTGTTGAAGGTGACACACTATTCGTTTGAGACGCAGACTTCGAAGGCGATCTTGTAATAGTAATACTATTAGAAGGTGATGAAGTGGTAGTTATGGAAGGACTTCCAGAAACAGTTAGTGATGGACTCGGTTCTTCACTGATTTCAATCCAATAAAAATCATCAGATGCAGCTTCATATGAAGGATCTTCATACGAAGGATCTTCGGATGGAATAAAACTCGGTTCAGGTGTTTCACTAATAGTATTTGAGGGTGACATCGTTATCGAAGGACTTTGACTTGATGATGATGTTTTGGTAATTGATCTTGTTATGGACGAAGTCATGGACGAAGTCATGGACGAAGTAATAGACGAAGTAATAGACGAAGTCTTAGTCGTCGATGCTGTAATAGAAGGTGTGGGAGTCAATGATGCAACAACGGCCTTTACCTGTAAACTATAAGTAATCTGATCACAATCACAACCTCCGCGTGGATCATTTGTCAATTCAATAGTCTGTACATTAGCATAATTGATTACTCTATTTATCGACAATGTACCTACAGGATTTGTATCACTGTATTGTACAATACCATTAATCAATAATTGTACTAAAATACCATCACCGCATGCATGAGCATGGCTCACGGAATAAGTAATTGTATATAATTGCGATGATTGACTCGGGTTCGTCCATAATAGACTCGGTCGGCAATAACCGTAGCTTGCAGATGAACACGCTGCACCATAATTGGGATGCATGTAATTGTTGGCAAGACGACACCAACTTCCAGATCTATAGATAAATATTCCATTTGAATATTCATTACTTTTAAAAGTCTGTCTCGCTGCAGCAGAAGTAGCCGATAAATAATATCCATATGACCAACCATTATTTCCCTGATAAGAACGGAAATCGGTTGCAACATCTGCCACTGTATAATAAGCTGTCGATGGGCTCGGTGTTAATGTCGGCGTCCAACTATTAGTGGGTGTATATGATGGCGTTGTGGACACTGTTGTCGTTCTACTTATTGTATTTGTTATGGAGGATGATGGTGTTGTTGTCGGCGTTAATGTCGGTGTTGGGCTCGGATAGAATGCAAATGCAATATTTGCCGCAACTCCTGTGCCGACGACAGAATAATCTGTTGTCCATCTAATAAGCATATATGATCCACTACTCATAATTGTTGTTGGCACATCGTTACCTGATTGACGCAATAGACGTCGTGAATCCATTGTACGACCATCATAGGCTTCAAAGAAATCACAACACGACTCTGTTTGAAATTCACTAAAAGATAAATAAATAACTTGATCGGCAGGACTAACAATTAGGAGTTGGCAACTCATATTATCAGTGTACCTGTTGCTGGCAATATTCGTCCTGATTTGTGCCTGGTTTCTAATAGTAACACCTGAATCAGAATCACACTGGTATATAGACGCTGAATAATATTGAGTGCGACTCGGTGTAGGACTAGGAGTTAACGATTTAGGACTAGGAGTTACAGTTAAAGTAGGACTCATGGAAAGCATTGAAGTAGTTATCGATGGAGTTGATGAACCTGTTATTGTTGAGGTCGATGAACGGGTTGGTAAACTGGAAAGACTGATTGAACTTGTTAAAGATTGTGTAGCTGACGGTGAAGGACTTGCTGTTATAGAAATGGTATATGATCCTGAAGGTGTTCCACTAGATGACTTCGAAGCTGTCGCGGACGATGAAGGACTTGTGGTCCGTGTTCTTGAAGGAGTCAATGATACTGTACGTGTATATGTTGCTGTTCGTGAACGACTTGGTGTTCTTGAGGACGACCGTGACCTCGAAGACGACGATGTCTTTGTAACTGTTGGCGAGGAAGAGACCGTTACTGTGTATGAAACACTTCCTGAAGTTGTAGGTGATGATGATAATGTCTGAGTTGTCGAAGGACTTGTAGAAGGACTTTTTGTTATTGAGGGCGTGATTGAAGGAGTTGGTGATGGACTCGGTATATAAGCACAACATGCAACATATTGATTTGTACATGCACGATCATCTAATTTGTTGGCAATTACAGCTACACAGTCTTCACTAGATAAACGATTATTTGGCTGCCCCTGAGCCCAGAACTGTTGTCCTTCAGGGCCTAAGATCCATGACGTCGCAGCACTATTACTAAATGACCAACAACATGTTTTGGAACGCGATGCCTCTATTTCGAGATCATTTAGACCTGTCCAAAATGGTTGATTCGCTTGACCAGCACAATTACCTGTTATAATTGCCGATGCTTCCGCACTATTAGTGAAGGATGCAAGTTGTGCTTCGGGTCTGAGCTGCGCGCAATAATCCTGTGCTACAAGCCAGTCTTCCGCGGCCTCCGATGTTAACATATAACATGAACCAGCAGCACCTGTCCATCCTTCGGGACAGACTTGCCCTTTGGTCGTCGCGGCCAATAAACCAATTATTATGAGATTGTAACGCATAATATCTGATTTTTGATGTAAAATTAATAGGATGGGATAGTAGTCTAATTAAAATTATTGGTATCTTACTTTGTTCTAGTGACTCCTTTAGTGTCTATATGGTAAAGCGTAGACTGGCCTCGCAGAGTAAGCGGAAAGGGCGGGAGAGGCTGGCCTCGCAGAGTAATCAGCAGGGCGGAAGGGGTTGGGGGAACAGCATGTTCCCCCCCCCTTAGAGACCGAATCCACCCATACTGAGCGGCGCTAAATAGGGACGCACCGTAGAGCTCGGTACATCCTGTGCCTTACATTTAACGACAGCCGGAGGGCAAGAAGGACGCGCACAAGGTGCACAAGGTGGGCAGCTGGTCGGTGGTGGGCATTGCACCTCAGGACAGCGAGGTCTAGGGCAAGGAGGACATTCACCTGAAGGTTTCTTGCACTGACTGCAATCTAAAATAATAGGGCCTTGCTTAGGGATCGAAGATTTCAGCACATACTTACTCAAATCAGGGATAGGAGGACATTCAGTCTTCAACATATAATTACTTAGATCGGGGCATTGGGGACAAGGAGGAACAGAGGCCTTCAGCACATATTTACTCATATCAGGTTCCCTGCATGGGGCACAGACCGGACGAGGTGCAGGGCATGCACACGGGCTAGTCTTATTACAACTATTACAATGTGCAGTTGACGGTGATCCTTGGAATCCTTCCTGTGATTTCTTAATTAAAATACCGACGGCAATACCGGCTATAAACACCATCACATATGCCAAATGGAAATACTTCATTCTGTTATAGTTGCCTATTAAAGTGCTGTTTCACCGGCTGCGGATTTCCATCCAGGCCAATTAAGGGGCGGGCACCCACATGCTTCAGCGGTGCCAGTATAGAAATTAGTATGTAAACGATTACATATCATGCGCGCATATCCACGCCAACTAAAAGTCTGGCTCACCTGAGTACCTTCGGGCATACAGCCGAAATCAGTGGGATTCATACCAGAACGACGGGCATTTTCACAAATTTCCTTAGAACGTTTTTTCCAGTCAAAGCCGGAAGCGACAAGGGGTGTGCGTTTACCATCCTGTGGGTAAAAGGCATATGGATCCGTTACACCACCAGGTGATGGCACAGGCATTAATTGATTTGACTCAGTAGTACTTTTAAGCATATTATCGGTGGGACTTCCCGACGATTGTGTGCCTAACATTGAAGTCCGTGCCTTCGCAGCATCTTGTGCCGTAGCCGCGGGACCGAAGAATGCATTTAATGTATTGTTATCACCGATTGAGCCACCTGCACGCGCCTCATTTTCGCTAGTATACTTCACCTTGCCTTCGATCTCAATACTCATTCCTTTTAGCACCTGATCCATGTATTTGTCAGCTAGACCACGAATTAGTGCCTGGTCTTCAGGAGTCTCCGTTGCACCAGGGGGTAATAAGTTCTTTAGAGCCGGTGGTAAAGACGATGTCTTGAATCCGGGAACCGGTGCATTTGTATCACCGATAGTCCTGAAAATATTGGAAAGCTCGGACTTATAAATAGGGATTTCCTGCTCCAAAAGCATCTTCGATTGAACCTTCTGTATAATTCCATTGAGATCCTGGATCATATTATTAATAGCCGCAACACGTGCATTTAGAACAGGATCGAGAGAACCACCGCCAGCCAACCTGGTGCGCTCGGCCATCATTCGAATCCGTGCATCCTTCAGATCCTGGAATGTCGCTCGCTCTTGAGCACCTGGGCCTGTCTGGACTTCTGAGGCTTTTACAGCCGAGGTCTTAGTACCCTGCACCTTATTGAAGCTGAAGATGCGGTACTTGTCACGTAAATAATTGAGGTTATCGGCGATGCCCTTTAATTGCTTGCCCTTAATGGATGACGGCTGTCCAGGATTGCGCTCCATAACAGTGACTTCATTCTGGATTTGCTGATAATCGGCCTTCGCTGAGCTGAGCGGTAATTGAATAGTAGGATCACTTTGTGCCGTTAGCCCGGGCATTTCAAATTGCATGAAACCCTTGAAATCTGCTGCAACGGTCTGCAAATTCTTTAAAGTTACTGGGATACTATCTGGGTCAGTGTACATAGATGGTGCTGTATCAGCAACAACACCATAAGGTGCAGCAGGTAAGGCGCCGGATGCCTTATCGGTTGGCTCTTTACCAGGTAAAGGCTTCGGTTTAGACTCTGGGCTAGGTGTTGTCGTTACACTAGTGGTAACAGTTACTGTGGAATTGGGCGGCACAGTGGCTGTTACAAAGCCTTCTACTGGTAGGGCAACGCCATGATCCTTTGTAACAGTCCATGCATAAACAGATCCTATTGCTAAAAGTAAAACTATTAGGAACGGTAAACCCCTCATATCTAATTGTATTTATGTTGTTTTTTATCGATATTTATATTCCAGTGGGTAAAGAGCAATTCCAGCAAGGAATTGAGTCCTTGCGAATATAATCATTAGGGTTGAATGGTTTTCCATCAGGCATAATAGGCAGTTGGCAATCACATGTAGGAGCGCCAGTATTTTTGCTCGGGCAGCCTGTGGGTGGCTTCGTGACCCTCGGAATAGCTGCATAGTCTGCACCTTGTGCTAAGCCTGGATAGAGCGCAGCTACAGACTTCATATCTAAGGGCTTCACCATAGTATCCATAAACCTCTTATTAGCTTCAGAACCACCTGCTGCAGCCGATCCTAAACCAGTTATTGGTGTTGAGGTGATTGCTGCGACATCTCTGGATTGCACAATAGGGGCGGTGCCAATTAATGCAGTAACACCAGTCGCTACATCCTTCGGACTTGTAGATGATGTACCGACCTTCGATTGTTGCCAAGTTTTCAATGCAACACTATAATCGACAATAATTTTAGGATCAGCACCCTTCATATCTGCTAAAAGTTGTTGATGGACTTCCACGAAAAATGTATCGAAATCAATAGGTAATTTCAGAACATCGAAGGCCGTTTTGTTTGCTTTTAGTACAGCGTAGGAACGCTCCAAAAACTGCTGAGGTTTAATTTTGCCTGCCGCAACACCCTTAACACCATCTTGCATGATTTTATTAACTTCTGGGTTAATTTTCGATAAATTGTTTAATGTTTTATTTTCATTTAATGTTTTATTGTTAACTGAATAATTATCCAAATATTGTTTGTATTCTGCGAGCTTAGCTTGTATTTTAGCATCAGACTCGAGGGATTCATCACTCTTTGCAGTATTATAGACATTATATAAATAGGACATTACAATATCATTAAAAGGTGTTACTTTATTAATTGTTTGAATTAAGGATTTATATTCATTAAATATATCAAATGTTTGATCCACAAATTGTTTTACTGTTATTTGACCTCCTCCAAGTTTAGGAAGCATAAACACTAATTTAGTTTTTAATAACTCATCTTTTTTGAATGCGCTGTTCATTAAAATGTCAATTTGTTTTTTATCTAATGCAGAACGATTCATAAACCCACTAACCGTTTTTCTGCGCAATAGCATTATCATATGTACAACAATTAATACAATTAAAAGTCCTACAATAATGCGAATCATTCTATTCATTAGTGTCAAAAATTGATTAAGATTTTGATACACTTACTATTAGGGAAATGTCAATGTTATCACGACGATATGCAGAGGATGATATAATAGAAGCAGGTGTTGATGAGGCCGGACGTGGTTCATTTTGGGGTGATTTATATGCAGGTGCTGTTATTTGGCCAGCAGAAGAGAGTTGGACAGATGAAATTCGAGCCCTTGTACCGAAGATTAAGGACAGTAAGAAGATCTCAGCCAAGAAGCGTGAAAAGATTGCAGATGATATTAAACTATTGGCAGCAGATTGGTGTGTTGGTGCAGTGTCATCCCTGGAAATTGATACTAATGGTATTCAATGGGCAAATCAGACGGCATTTCATCGTGCCTTAGATGGTCTACAACGATTGAAACCAGGACGGGCATTAATTGACGGAACACTGGCTATTACTCGAGAAGATATGCAGGTCGTAACAATTATAGATGGTGATGCACAGTATTTGTCGATTGCTGCAGCGTCCATTTTAGCGAAGGTTGAACATGATCGTTGGCTCCAAGGGCGGTGTGAAGGCGAACCGACTTTGATCGAAAGATATGATATGCTGTCATGTAAAGGTTACGGAACAGCACGTCATAGGGCGGGCATTGAAGCATATGGTTTACATCCGGAACATCGGCGGCGATTTATTCGACCGTCGTTGCATCCTGATGGTTTGGCCAATCCTAAAAGAGGCCGCGCACTCATCACCGATGATGAGGAAAATTGTCTTATTAGCATCAATGGTAAAAAGTAATTACTGTTAGCTCCAAAAATTATATTAGCCGTGTAATTTTTTCCATGATTTGTGTGTCTAAATTGATGTAACGCCGGTGCACAAGCAAATCGTCGCGGAGCTTGAAGCCCTTAGGGGCCTCCTGCCCGTAGCTCACTTTGGAGTCTATAGGGCTAAGCGGAAGGAGTGTGAGGAACAGGCTCCGCAAGCGGAGCCACTTCCAGTAACCAAGCTCTGTTTGGTCGAGGAACAGCATGTTCCTCTTTATTTGCGGTTAGCGCGGTTAGCGCGATTCTTGCGGGTACGGTTCTTGCGATCCATACGGTTCTTGCGAGAGCGGTTCTTGCGATCTTTACGGTCCTTGCGGGTTGCATTCTTACGGTGAGCCATTTGTATTAATACATGAGATTATTTTTACACGTTATCGTGGCGTCCAATAAAAGCGTCCAAAATCGCCAAATCCGTCGCCCGAGTTTTCAAAGCCGTAGGACCAGAATAAAAATGTCCCTGATGGGGCTCTATCCCTAAAAGTTTCGGCAATCCAGTCGCAGCGGCCGGAGAGCCGCGCGTCTTTAAGATCCATTTAACAGGTTCATAAGCATAGACCTGCGTGTCATTCAAACCGGTTCGACATAGAATCATAATATTAGGTAATCCCCCCTCAGGCACATTCGTAACAGGTGAATGACGGACCCAAAATGAAAGATCCGCTAATCTATGAACCGGATCACCAAATTCATCATATTCCAATTCCGTTAAAGGCAGCGATGGGTTTGTCGTTGTTTGTAATACATCCAAATATGGAACTTCACAAAATATACCGCGGAAGAGACGTCCATCTGGATATCTATTAGCTAAGGCGCCAACCTGTATACCACCCGCCGAACGACCATATATAATAGTATTAGCCGCTGGCATTCGTAGACGACGACTTAGTCCCTCAATGCATGCCTCAGCGTCCTCCAAAGACTTATAGCGCTGATCACGCCGCCCCGCCTCGGCCCAAAACCATCCATCATCACCGCCTCCACGGACAAAGGCAAATCCTATTGCCCAGCCTGATTCAATTAATGGTCCCCATTTTTGCATTATTGACCCTATGACGGTTTGCATGCCATATGCTCCATATAATACTACTAATAGTCCTTTGCATGCCACGCGTGCACGTTTTACATAAGCAGCATATACAGGTGTACCATCAGCAGATCGAACTTTTATACGATTGAATTCATTATTGTCCGCCCCTTGGTAACGCCCCCTGAACACAGTTATCTCCGATTCGTCATCGAGATCCATAAGATAAGGAGCTTTTAAGGGACTTTCAATTAGAAGTGATAATGAATAGTCGAATAGCTGTGTTGAGCGCCGAAATAGGTCCACAGTAATTTTGCCTCCTGGAATCGCTGCAATCTTAATAGGCATTTTGTCCCAAACTAGATTGCCCCTTAATCGTAAAATGTATGCAATACCGTTTTTCTGTGACAGCACAATATTCGTTGGTATATCATAATAGTACGGTTCGCCATAGGATTCAATCATTTGTTCAGAAATATCTAGCCAATATTCGCGTTTCTGACCATCGCGGAACTGCCAAACACCGCTTTGTGTTAAAGCGAATCGTGTACAATAATTATGCCTGTAATTGCGATCATAAATGACATGATTAGGGATATGCCATATTGCGTCTTCATCAATTCTCCTAATACGCCGCGTCGTTGAATCCAAAATGAAAATCATGGAATATCCATTATTGTCTGCTTTCAGAAAGAATCCTTGGGGGACTTTGTGGAGCGATAAATTATATCGAAAATTAGTTAGTTCATATTCAATACGCTCATCTCTACCTGTATCTTTATCACATGAACAGAGTTGATGATACCAAAGCCGTTTTTTATGGCGCAAATAATAGACTCTATCACCAACAACAATTACAGATGGACCGACATCCGATTTCGACCAAATCTCCTGCGAACCTTGGACGCGACAAAATAATTTATAATCATGTGAACCTTCGCCGTGATCGTCTATTGTATAAACCTGTAACTCAGAAACAGATTCAATTGGTTCATGATCAATGTCAATGTCTTCAGAAATATATCTTTTAGGATTATGATTAGAAAACGCCCATCGCCAACCACCACCGCCATCACTATCAGGGCTGAGTTCAATCACACGAATTAATTGTGGAGCACGAACATGGCGAACATACATTGAAAAAAAAGCATATTGCCTTACTGCACTGCGGGCTTCAGTTAATATACGCTCAAAGGCCGGAATACGCTCTTTAACATCAGGATCTGACGCTGCACGATTAAAATTTTTACGTTCATCTGCAAGCATAGCCTTCCATTGCGGTCCTGACATACGCTCCAAATGCGACATGTCATTGCGCCAGGCCACCACGCCTAAATCTCTTACATCACTAACTGTCTCTGTACCGAGCATTGCCTAAACATTATGCATATTAGACTCTTAGATGTCTGCTGCCCCGCCTAAGCCTGTACGCTTAAATGCTGCGTCAAGTAAGAATCGCACTGTCAATATCATATTCAATAAGACTAACAATTATGGATTGTTAAAAGATTGTACTTGGATTGAACAGCAATTCAAGCGTTGTGGTTTCCAGGTTCGTCGACTCGATCCTTTAGAGCCGCCAGTCGCAGCCGATATACAGGTACATTTAGAGGTGCCGCGTTATGGGCATATTATATGGGCCCCTGTAAATATTATACTTGTAAATGCTGAATACTGGCTTCCTGACTCATTTGATGCATATATTGATGCCTTCGATGCATTCATATTCCGTGATAAAGCAACACTGGATTTGGCGCCGGCGTCAATGAAGGCTCGATCTCTCTACATGCCCTTTGGAAGCCCAACTGACTTTGGTGCAATTAAGGCTCCGTTCATGGGCGGTGATGTGTCGGCCCAATGGCTCTGGATTATTGGGGGATCGAAACGGAAGATTGCGGCGGCGAAGGCTTTGCTTACAGTTATGGAAGATGGCGATCAACAGGTTAAGATTATAGCTGCCGCGGCGGCGGCAGATGAATTGCGTCCACTCCTGAAGGCTAATTGTACAATTGCAGATAACAATTATGATAATGAATATTTGGCTCGTCAGCAGAAGGTGACACCTGGTCATATTGTTGTATCAGAGGCGGAAGGATTTTCACACGTAGCTGCGGAGGCGCGTGCATGTGGTGCTTTGCAGTTTGCGACGCGTTTGCCTGCAATTATCGAGAATACTGTGCGCGATGATTCGATCATATATTGTGGTGCCGCTGCGGCTTCGGCAGTAGAAGGGCGTTATATGACTGTAGATGTTTCAACGATTGAGCGCGCGTCATGGATTGAGGCACAAGAAGCCCTGGGTCAATGGACTGAGGCGAAGCGAACCAAGGCTGCTGTACCTATAAAACAAGGATCATGGGACATAACTATTAAGGAATGGAAGGCGCTATCTGAAGCACGAACTGGTGGATCCGCACGTCATGTTCCGCCTGTAATTGCACCCGAGGATTGTCCGCCGATTAGTATTGTAACGCCGACCTATAATCGTCGTAAGTTGATCGATATTGCTTTCCACAATTTACTATGGTCTGATTATCCGATTGATAAGATTCAATGGATTGTTGTGGAGGATAGCGATGATAATGCAGCGGCGGCATCCGATAAGATTGTACAGTTCGCAGATAAGGCGAAGGGCTTAGATCTGACATATATTCCACTAACGGGGAGGAAAACTGTGGGTGAAAAGCGTAATATTGGTTGTGAGGCGGCCAAGCATGATATAATTGTTTTCATGGACGATGATGATCATTATCCGCCGACTTCACTGCGGCGTCGAGTCTCTTGGCTCCTCAAATCACTGGACGGCCGCCCAGAGCCGCAGGTCGTAGGTTGTACCACAATTGCACTCTATGATCTTCTAAAAGGAACTTCGGCCGTTAATGTTCCGCCTTGGACTTTACGTTTAGGGCAGCGAATCTCTGAGGCGACCTTGGCTTTTAGGAAGACGTTTTGGCTTGAAAGACCATTCCCCTCCGTTTCAGTTGCTGAGGGCGATGAATGGCTGAAAGGACATGAAATAGACTTCGTTGAACTTCCACCCCAGCAAATTATAGTGGCATTTACCCACGGCACTAATAGTTGCTCACGACGTGTTCCTGATTCTGCCAAACCTAATTGTTTCTGGGGCTTCGGTGCAGATTATCTTCGTTTCATCCATGGACTTGCGGGTATTAATGTAGAATTAGAGGATGCATCTAAGAAGCGCCAGTAATTGCAGTGGCTTGTCGAGCTTTATCCGCCGGCCCACCTGGAATAATAGTTACTGTCGGCTTCAGCATATCGACTAAATTACCTGTTAAATCCTTTGTATCAACACCTCGGCAAAGTTGTTGCAACAAAGCATCATCCATTGGAATATTCATAAGCTCTAAGATGAGACGAGCAGGTGGAATAACTTTTAGAGGTGCAACAATCTTCTGGAAGTCATCTGCACAAAAAATCTCAGGTTGTGAAACTACTGTTTGTAATGATTGAATTGTATCAAGTGAAGGTATCATATCTGCAGGAATTCGCGGGAATTTGACAGATATACCTGCAGCTCGTGTTTTTGGTTCCGCGGTTTTTTCGAAGGTTTCCATCTTTTGATTTATTTGTTCTAATAATGCCTTGAAGGGTGCAGCGGTAGCATCAAACATTTTACGGGCGAAGTCTGGCATGAAGATTGTTAACATACGTAACCAAAATCCAATAAAAATGGACTTCGATGCCATATAAACATCAAGTCGAATGCGCTTTGCTAATTGTGGTTCAATTAGAAGCCATGTATCACGTAACAGCTTGAATACTACACTTAGAATAACCATGTTATTGCCGAAGTATCCGAGGAAGGAAAATAGTCCATTCTTCCATTCACCGCGACTGATATCAAATAGTCCTAAAACAACAGACAATAATTTACGACCTCCATCATTTTGAAGGGGGCCGAAGGAAAACATGACTCGAAGTAATTCAAGAAGTATGTTTGTAATTGGCAGAATAGATCGAGCTGGTATTTGTAATTTTAGACCCGATGGACCTAACGGAATAAATGGGTCAACTGGAAGATTACTAATAAAAGCAGTTGGACCAATAGCGCGGGCAATTTGCAGGGCTTGATCATCAAGACTATCAGAATACTCTGTTAATTTCCTATATGCTTTATCAATACTTATATCATCAGGTGTTAATGTAATACTCTGTGCAAGCTGTATCAGCTTCTCCATTGCATCCTCTCCCCCACCACTTTGATTAGGCCGCTTTACATTTGTAATTAGTTCTTTAATAGTCGGTCCACATTCTTTTAGAAGTGCGTAGAGTTGCGGCACATCTTCATCAGAAAAAGCTGCCGTGCCATCCGGGAGTGTAATACTTTTAATATCAGATTCTGTAATTTCTGTATCAGAATGCATCAATAAAAGTAATATTTGTGAAACAACATGCATAAATGTATAAAAATTATCATTTACAGAGTCTTGCTTCGGTATTTTTAAAAGAGTTTCTTCAATGCTTTTAAAAATATCTGGATTTTGTGGATCTATAGACATATCTAATAATCTATAACCTTAATTGTATTAGGCGGAACACATAGTGCAGCCTTCAACCTCTTCTTTATCCTTAGCGGTCTTCGCCGCCTGTACAGCAGCCTGTAGATCAGGGTCAACTGTGAATTTTTGTGCCATAATAGGGGCACGAGTACGCAAATAATAGATGCCGGTTTTCAGGCCCTTGCGCCATCCATGGAAATGCATGGACGTCAGTTTCGCAAATGTCGGATCACTGACAAATAGATTCAGACTCTGACTTTGACAGATAAATGCACCACGGGCTGCGGCCATATCAATTAATGTTCGTTGTTTCAGTTCCCATCCTGTTTTATATAGGGTTTGAATGGATTCAGGGATCTCATCGAGACCTTGAATAGAACCATTCTGTGCAATAATCTTCTGTTTAATATTATCATTCCAGATATCAAATTTCATGAGATCTTTCATCAAATATTTATTCACAATTACAAATTCACCCGCCAATGTGCGACGTGTATAAATATTACTTGTAAATGGTTCAAAGCATTCATTGTAGCCGAGAATTTGGCTAGTGGATGCAGTCGGCATTGGCGCAATCAATAATGAGTTGCGCAGGCCTGCGGCGGCTTTGGCCCGAAGTGCGGTCCAATCCAGTGTTCTATCGGTCTCAGTTAGAGGTGTCACAGACCACAGATCGGGTTGCAACTTCCCTGCAGATGCAGGAGAACCTGCAAATGTTTCATAAGTACCGAGCTCCACTGCTAGATCAGCTGATTCTTCTACAGCTGCATAATACATATGTTCGAAGATCCGCTGATTGATTTCAGCGGCCTTCTCACTTTCCCACGGCTGACGCATCAGTGCAAAGACATCTGCGAGACCCTGAATACCTAAGCCAACAGGTCTGTGGCGCATATTTGAGGTTCGGGTCTCCTTCGTAGGATAATAATTAATATCAATTACACGGTCCAGATTTCTAATAGCTACCTTGACGACTTCGCGTAATTTATCATAATCGAATGTTCCGCGTGCACCAGAACGTGGTACATGGACGAAATATGGAAGACCAATTGATGCCAAATTACAGACAGCGGTCTCTTCTGGTGAACTATATTCAATGATTTCGCTGCACAAATTCGAAGACTTAATTGTCCCCAAATTCTGTTGATTTGATTTCCGATTGGCTGCATCCTTATATACTAAATAAGGCGTACCTGTTTCAATCTGTGCTTGCAGCACTTGAAACCAGAGATCCTGTGCTTTAACAGTTTTACGACCTTTACCTTCCGCCTCATAGCGTTCATATAGGGCATTGAATTCATCGCCCCAGACATCTGCAAGACCAGGGGCATCAGAGGGGCAAAAGAGTGTCCAATTTGCGCCGGCCTCCACGCGCTCCATGAATAGATCAGGGACCCAGAGCGCATAGAATAGATCACGAGCGCGCTCCTCCTCTGTTCCTGTTGGCAACTTCAGACGAAGAAAATCTTCGACATCGGCGTGCCACGGCTCCAAATAGATGGCGAATGAACCATTGCGCTTACCTGATTGATCAACATATCGAGCTGCTGCATTAAAGACGCGCAGCATAGGACAAATTCCATTTGAAACACCATTAGTACCTTTAATAAGGGAACCTTTGGCACGGATATTAGAGCAATGAAGTCCAATACCACCTGAATTTTTACTAATTATTGCACAATCTTCTAATGTCTGAAATATGCCAGTTATTGAGTCTTCTTTTATAGACTGTAAGAAACATGAAGACAATTGTTGATGCGGTGTGCCGGCATTGAATAGTGTGGGTGTTGCATGTGTAAATGCTTTCGTCGACATCAAATCATATGTTTCGAAGGCTCGAACTAAATTATCAGGCCATAAAGCCAAAGATACCCGCATCCATAAATGTTGGGGTCTTTCAAGGATTTTACCTTTAGAGTCTTTTAGAAGGTATGCACGTTCCAATGTTTTGAATCCGAAATAATCAAAGACGAAATCGCGGTCATGTTGAATGCGTGCTTCAATTTCGGAACCGTGCGCTCCAATAACACCAATGATTTGATCACTGATATATGATACAGGTTCACCAGTCTTTGGATGGACCTGTGACGCGAGTGTTTCCATGACTTTTACAAATGACTGCTCCGTATTCTTTTGATGATTTGAAATCGTAATACGAGCGGCCAAAATTCCGTAGTCATAATGTGTTGTAGTCAGACTAATAGCTAGTTGAGCACTTAGTTCATCCAGTTCCGAGGTATGAACACCATTATAAATGCGTGCCAATACTCGTTGTGCAATTAGAATAGTGTTGACGTCTAGGCCCTTGGCGGACTTGTGTAGACGCTGTTGTACCTTATCAAATTGGACTTTCTCCTTCGTACCGTTGCGTTTAATCACGTACATATTGTTACCAGACATTGTGTAAATGATTCTAATACATCGCGTTCGGAGGATTTATTTGTCAACTTTTTGAAGAGAGCAGTGTTATTATGCGGAAATATATTTTTTCGTACATTAAAGACTATTAATATCATACCCAACACGATGCATTTCAACTATCGCTGATGCAAGTGCAAATTCTGCGTACAAATTCATCTGATCAACAGTGATCGACTCGCGTAAAGTGCATATTAGACCACGAACAATTTCAGCCAAACAATAGAATTTAATTGCGACATGAGGACTTAGATCACAGAATTTCTGAATACCAGTTTCAAACATATCCTGTTGATCCCGCATAGGGAACCAGTACATATAATTATGCACATATTCATTGTACATGGACTCGGCGCGCTCATAAAGCGTCCAATCAGGATGATATATTACATCATTAAATGCTGCACTAAACATCCCATAAAACGCATCAAATATATATGACCGAGGTTGTTGTACATAGAATTGTGGCGCCTGACCCATATCAAATCCTGCACCAGAATAAAAGATCTTCAAACCAAGATTCATGAGGTCCATTGGTACCTCACCTTGTGGGGATCCTGCTTGGTTAAAAAAACGCCGATCTACAATATTATTCTGAGTTACATCATATAAAGTATCAATGTGTTGAACATAATTAATCATGACGTGTGGATCAAATGGCATGGATAGATAAACTAGTATCCTATATAAAAGATGCTTTAGATAACAAAAAACATTTAGAAATAGGAATAAAAAATGCTAGGCAGAGTGGCAGTCATTCTCATAATTGTAATAGTGGGTCTCTATGGTATCCGATACATAATTAATCCTTCCTATGTTGAGGCACAACCTGCCATGATTCCAGGGCCAAAGTATAGTGCAAGTGAGAACTTCCAGGAGCAGGGTACAGATTTGCCGATCGGCGGCGGTGATAGCCCTGCACTCAATGAAATGCGTACACCTTATGTACTTCTTAAAGATGCGCTACCACCACTAATGCTTGGCAAAAAACACACATTAGTGAATTCCCAAACCTGTTATGATAGGGACTACAAGGCACAGGATTCACTTACCGGCAATTATAGTAAGCGTACTAATAACTATTTACCAACATATCCTGATACATGCACAGGGCCCCGGCAAGAGTTTATCTTCGGATTCTATGATCAATTACCCGGTGTGCCTAATCCTCGGATGTAGGCAAGATAATCATACATTGTTCTTCTGCTGCGATCTTCGATATCCGTGATGATGGTGGTAGCACAAATTCACCAGTTCGTGCCTTTTCAACATCTTTCCAAAATTCTGCGATCTTCGATGCAGCACCGGCCCACCAATGACGGTCACGGCGAACAGTTATGAGATTGATCTTAACGACTTCCCAAGGAATTACTTCGACAATATCATGACCTTCGGGTAAAGATGGGCAGGTTGCACTCATATCACCGACGGGTCCATACAAATAATACGACCTGTGTCGTTCTTCGTCGTCTTCGGATAATTCAGAATACTCAATCCGCCACAGGCAACCATAATAGAGAGCAGGACCTTCAATTAAAAGTGGAGCTTCATTCGAATACTTCGATCGAATCTTCACTTCCATATAATCACATTCTTCTAGATCACACACTTCTAATTGTTGTTGCATCTGTGCATAATAATCTGCGGGAATATGTTTTCCGAGTTCACGACTAACAGGACATTTAATCTCAATGAGTCGTCCAGCCTTTTCATGGGCGCCGAGAACAATTCCATCGGGGCTAGCAGCACATTTAGACATGGATTCATGATAAATACGACCGACGTCGTGTATTTTCGTTCCTGAAAATTGCGCTTCATATACCTGTTTCACTACGGGTTCAAAACGAATACCCCAGTCAAATGCCGTCATAAGTTCAGATGGTACTGCACCGCCGCCACCGCTAGGACGCGGCACAGGAAATGCCTTCGACATCACTAATTGTCCACGGGTCCGCGGAGGCTTAAAGATTTGTCCGACTTCGGATGCTGTTAGCAATGCGGTTGTTTCGGCATACCATTCAGCTGACCGCTGTTCAACCTGTCGCTTTGTCAGCAGGGTTGTCGCCTTTTCAACTTGTACATTTGTCCCTTGGCGGAGTCGAGTGCTCTCATGATCAGCAAATGCATCCATCATAATTGTTCTCATATAATCATTCATTGCGTGTGTTGATTCATCCGCTTGATCATCATCGCCCATATCAAGTGCATCCTCCATCTGATTAATACTATCATGAAGCGTGGCATCATCATAGTATGATGTTATGTGTTCCTGCATAGACACAGCATAGTCGAATAAATCGCGAAATATATTCATTCTATCTCCTTAACTTCAAACCGTGTTAAACTGTGTTTCAATTTCATTCTGTCTCCTGGCCTGCACCCCCACTGAGAGGCCGCTTACGTCGCATAGTCACACCGGTTTTCTTTTCCAAGAATTTATATTTAATGATATCGTCACTATCACGGTGTGATACAAGCCCCTTAATTTCTTTGATTTTCTCTTCGTCGGGATCATAAATAACGGTTGTTTTAGAATTGAGACATTTTTTGTCGAGAGCTTTTTGCAGCAATATTAGAAGTTGCGCACTTTCAAATTGAGTCAGCTTAATACGAGCAGTTTCGTCTGCAGCAAATGCACGCAGACGATTTAGTCGAAGACCGCGCTCCAACCTGTGCCAGGGACGACGATATGCATCTGTTACGCCGCCGCTCAGAATTTTGTCTAATTGTTCATTGCCGCTGTTACCTAGCATAGATTCATCGGCGACATCTCCTGCCCTTTTCATTGTCTTTGAATTCATTCGCTATCTTCTATATATATAATTGTATTAAACTTTAGCCTCTGAATCTATACTTTTTAAAAGATTAAACCAATCAAACAGTGTACGATCCGCTATTAATGTAGTTTGCCATAATGAATCTTTATCAAACATATCTGAATGTGTCTCAGTATCAATAACAGTTAGATAGGTTCGAACACTGAGTTCTTCGGCAGATGAGCTCCATTCATTAAATTCATTAAGTGATTCTGGCTTAACGCGTGCAGCATATAGACCATCTGCAACTTCGATGATATTATAAAAGTGTATATCATTTGCCGTCAATGATGATTTAATATCATCGATGCCTGTGAATGAATCTTTCCACAGGGTTGAACCATCTTTTTCAACCATAATTTTGAATTTAACCCATATTAATTGTTTTTTATCAAGACTGATGCTTTTAGCATATTCAATTGAACCGACTAATAGGGTTTGTTGCATTATATACTGCATATTTATGTTGTTAAGCGCTTAGACCCTAAAAAGCCTTTTACAGTAGTCTATTAGGATGATACGTATACCCGTTGTTCAAACACCTGATGCAGTTCCACCACCACAGATGGTTTTACGGTCACGGCGTGAAGTTTCAACACGAGATTTCATTAATGCTGTGCAATATGAACATTGGCAAACTGATTCACCTGCAATGACTAATAATAGACCAGATTTGAATAAACAGGCGCCATTCTATGATATGAAACCATTACAGGCGCGAACTGATAGACGGAGTTTCTTGCAATCACAACCGTATGTAGCAGATGCAGGGATGTTAGATACGAACCCGTATTTCAAAAAATATGATGTGAAGACGGATCCACGCAATGTATCAAGGGAACTTCGTGGAGCAGTATTTGAAATACCGGATGATCGCGGTCTAGCAGAAAGCAAGCGTATGTTGGAAAGGCAATTTACGGCTGCTTATGTACCTGAAGATCGTACTATGGTTGATATTGAGACTAATTTGAATGCACGTGAACGACTTTTACCAATGATGGATGATATGTCGAAGATTTATCCGAAGACCATTAACTCGTGGGGCACTTGTCGAGCCGACCCTGCATCAAAAACAGGAGCCGGTTGCAAACGCGACTAAGGGGAATGCTGAGTTCGAGGCCTAGGGGAGGTGACTTGCCTCGCAGAGGGCTAAGGGGTGTGGGGTAAGCTGCGCGATAGAGGTATGATTCTCAATATAATTGATTTCTAATCCATTAATTACCATCCCGTAGGGATAGCGTAGGGGGTGTGGGGGAGAGGCACTCTCCCTCACTCGAAAGTAACACATACTTCAATATTGTGTCGCTGCAAACGCTGAATCGCTGCAGGAATCTGTTTTGATCGTTGACGACGTTGTGTTCTATTAGAAGCAATAGAACGTCCTGAATCAGTCGATACTATTGTATTAATTGTTAATGCTGATGCAATAGAAGTTGTTGATGCTGTCGATGCTGTTGATACATCAGATGATTGTGTGGAATTATTACGTTTAGATGATTTAGTCATTTCTGCGCGCTCATCCTGTATTTTTGCCAGATTTTCAGTGATAAAATCCAAAATTCGTGACTCGAATGCCCAACGGAAGAAGTTTAATTTACCAACTGTCGTGCGAAATGGCTCATATCCATTAATTTGAAATACAATACGCTCCCGGCGACAATTAGGATCAAAGAACTGTTTACTATAAGCCTTTAATTGAGACTTATAACTGACATATACTAAGAATTCCTGACCATTCAGCTTATAACTAATAAAATTTTTGCGACAATAATTCGTCACAAACCAGTCAATTAGGCGTAATGAAATGGGCGCAGTGCCCAATAAATATGGCATAATTTTATCCATATCATTTCTACTATTATAGAATTTCTGTAAAGCAAGAATTACCAGCTCTGGTTTGCATTCAACAGTTGGCTTTCTGCTAACAGACTCATCAGAATCGGATTCCATCTATATTTGTTTTGTGCTTGAGTTTAAACCGAATGTGTTGAATTATAAAATTCTTCTTTTCTTTGAACTCTTCAGATGAGCTCACCCCCGGGTTATAATCCAAATGAGAGCATGTTACCTGGTGCAGGAGGTGCATCAGTACCAATGCTTAAAATGAGCGGTGGCGGAAACGACTTATCGCAAAATAATGGGTTAACGCCCGAATATAAGGATGGTGGTTATACTCAAAGTATGCTGAATACATCTGTTACTGGACAAGCACCGCCTGTAATAGCTATGAAAGGTGGGCTGGGTGATGATGAACAAACTGCTACAGAGGAAACGGCTGAAGGTACGGCTGAAGGTACGGCTGAAGGTACGACTGAAGGTACGACTGAAGTTATAGAGACACCAACCGAAGTGCCAGTAGAAGCAACTTCAGAAACGATAGATCAGTTATCAATTACTGAGGTAGAATTTAATGAAGCAAAAGATACTGATACAATTATTGACTATGCTACTTTTGTATCACAGATCGGATCATGTAGAAGTGTTGCAAACACAGAAGGATCCCCTAATTGTACCCAGGTTCGTGCAATTCTACGCAAGATATTTATTAATAGATTGGAAACATATATTTCGGAATGCCAAGGTTTCGTTGCTACAGGTACTACTGCAGCATCATTAGCATTACAACAGGCTAAAGCAAAGGCTGTACAGATTCCGCAATATTTGAAAAAGGATGAAGCAACTGGTCAATATGTTGCAGCATCTAAAGGTGAACCAGGGGCTTTTGCATCATCACAATATACATTTGAACCTAGTGCCAAACCAGGACAATTTAAGATGGCATCTCAGACGGCATCTCAGACGGCATCGAGTACAACAACCGTGGCCACAAAAGGAGTAGCCACAAAAGGAACGACTACAGTACCTACAGCTGCAATTACACAACAGGAAAAGGGAATGTTAGAGGCTTTGCAATTAATCGGCGAAGGTACTGAGATACCTCCACCCCCTGTTCCAGAGACACAAGCAACGGCTAATCGGCGATATGAAATGATTAAAGCTATTGTAGATTTACTAGCATTATTGCCACAATTAGGTGAAAGGTCAATTATGGGTGGCAGTAAAATTCCATCACCTAATATTGATACTTATCAATACAATACATTGAATGAATTAATTGGTGGTATTAATTCTATTTTGGGATATATGACAATTAGTCAGCGTACTCCTGAGCGCAAGGCACAGCTTGAATCATATAATATTAAGCCATTCGATACAATTAATAAAAAAGTCGGCAATGTATATCGTGTCCCTGATGAAATCGGACAGAAATTCAGTCAATTCATTAATACACATCCTATTCTAAATGCGAAGGCAACTAATTATAATGAAATCTTTGATAACATTTGCACAAGTCTCCTTACATTTATGCCTATTATTGGAAATCTGAAGGTGTACAATAAGATGAGTGTAGAGACTACTGAAGGAAGTCCGCTTGATACATTAGCCGCAGGATTCAAGAAGGAATTAGGCGAGGGTAAAATATTGGGTCGTGATAAGAACTACATTTCAGTTTACATTAAGAGATTTGCGGATGATACCAAGGATCCTGCGTACGTGTCAACACTATTTGCATGGCGCCCTGATATTGCTGGTGTGTTTGAAAAGGATTTGAAGGTCGGTGATAAGGGTACGAAGGGTACGGAACTTGTAACAGGAATTATACAAACAGCGTTGAAAGATGAACAGAAGGTGGAATTTACGAAGGACCGTTTTGATTTCTTAATGAAGAATATTTTCAGTAAATTCAGTTTCAGTAAAGTGGATGAAGATGCTTTTGAAGCTTTGCATAAAGATATCCAAGCTTATGATATGTTATATAATTTATTTATTGATCCTGTAAATAACCCTTATAGAACTGCAGTCGGTCCCTTTGAGAAGGAAATCGATTATCTTGACAAGCCGAACCCAATTGATGATGATATGACAGATGATTTAATCCGATTATATATCAAATCTGCATTCTTCGGTGTTATTAAAACTACTGAAGGTCTGAATGAAGGATTAGTTGCATCGTTTATGGCATTCTTGGGAGTCAATCGTGATGAAGAGAAGATGATTACACTAAAAGATCGCATGGGTTTAGAACAGGCATTTGGTGAACCAACTCAGAAAACATTCTTCGATGCAGTACGTGCACATTTAGCATCTGATTCTGCCGATAAATCTGGTATAACAATTGAATCACTCAACACAATTATGGATGGTATTTCTAAAGGTGAACCTATTCCTACTATTCCAGATGATGTTAGTGAACTCCAATTAAAACAGATGTATTCTGCTATGGCTAAGATAATGATCCCTTTGTACGATTACATTGTTGCATTCTATTACATTACTTCGGATATACTTCCAGAGGATATTCCTGCAAAAGAACGGGGTATAATGTATAATAATTTTTTGAAACAGTTATATATTGGTTTAAAGCGTGCAGGTGCGCCGAAATTAGCTATATTAGATACAATTGAAACTGATAGTAATAAAATTTTATTCACATATGATATTGAATCCATTCAGGAATACTTCCAGACTGTATTGTTTGGATCTGCGCCTAATTATGTAATTTATTTCGCGAAGTTGATCTTCAGTGATATCTTCCAGATATATGATGACATGGTGACAATTCCAGATGTTGAAGATCGTTTAGTAAATGCAGCGACAATGTACGATTATTTACTAGTCTTCAAGGATATTTGGGCACACTTCACTTCGAAGGACAATTCTATTGCAACGAAGGCTGCGAAACTACATGCTAAAATCAGTGGCAACGAATTCAAATCACCTGCTTTTATTGCGAAGTACAAGCTTGCACCAATGACTGAGATTGATACTATTAACGGGGCATATACCGCTCTTAATGTGTCAAAATATTTCAGCAATAACACAACAGCGGGTGACAAGAAGCTTGTATTAGATATTATTAGAAAATTAAATATGGATTATATCATAAAGGATGTTTTGACTCCAATGTACGATTTGTTCAAATCACACAGCGAAGATACATCGGTTGAGTTTGTGTTTGAATACAAACCTATTAATGAATTGGATATTAATGATTTAACACAGAAGGATTCTTTTATTGCAAATGTATTCAAAGTAATGAAGTTAATGCAAATTCTGCGCGACACAGGTGCAGCGGATGAAGAGACTTTAAATGATGCTCAGAGCGAACTCGATACATTATTAATTGACTTTTATGGCGAGGTTTTCAACAAGATATGGGCTAAATGGACTGAAATTAGTACTGATACTACATTAAAGGCATCATTTGGAACTGAAATTAATAATGTTCAAAATATAATTGATGGTTTAAGTAATCCTGCTGTAGGTATTGATTTATCAACAGGTAATCGTGATGAATTTATAAAGATGTTATTCTTCGGTCAACCGAAGGGGCGTAATGATTGCAGACAATTAATGAAGGATATGCAGGAATTATTTATTAGAACAGGTGCTACGAATGAGGAAACACAATTATTTATCACATTATGTGATATTGATGAATTTAATATTCGTGATATATTTAATACTATTAGAAACGATAATGATACTGTAACACAAGTATGGCAGTATACTAATTATGCAGGTGAAATTAAGACGAAGTTTGGATTAGAGCCGAAGGATGATGCGAAGTGGGAAAAAAATTTGACGGCTATTATGACACATCCTGAAAAGGAAGTTACATTCTTATCACATTTGAAAGAGGCAGATGAAAATCTAAATGAGTCGTCAACATATGGAGATGAAATGGATTTGATTTTTGCATTCCTAAATGTGTCTCCCTTAACTGTCGCTCCTGTTACTGTTGACGAAACTCCTGTCGCCACAACTCCTGATGACGAAACTCCTGTTGCTGTTGAGGAAGAAGAGGAGGAAGAAGAGGAAGTACCCAATGCAGATGAAGGTAATGAAACTGAAATTGCACTTGAAGGAGGGGCTAAAAAGGGTAAACCTAACCCTAAAAGTAAAGGAAAACCTAACCCTAAAAGTAAAGCTCCTGCTGCTGTTCCTTTTGCAAAGCCTGTTCCTGCAGCTGCAAAGCCTGCTGTTCCTGCAGCAAAGCCTGCTCCTCCTGCTCCAAAGCCAATTGCATCAGCTCCTATTGCTGTTACAAATGCAAAAAATGGTAAATTAGATTTATCTAGGCTTCCTCCACTTGTTGCATCAAGAGGGATGAGATTTATTGAATATCCTTCAGATATACTCTATGGTAAGAAAGGGTCAGAAGAACGTGATATGTTTATTAGTACAATGCTGGCCTTATTTGCACGTCTGTTACATAATATTATAAATGTAGGAACTATATCAAGAGACCTCCATGAAACATATATTAATACATTCTTTTTTATGTGGAATCAATTTAATACATTGATGTACACAATGGATGAATTAAATAATACATATTATAGAACATTTAATATTTTCTTTGAATTAGATGAATTAAGAACTTTCTTTGCTAAATATTATCAGGTGTATTTGAAGCGCACAGGCAAGGAGTTAAATAAGGGACCTGAACGACTAAAATATATTTCTGATCAATTAATTACACTTACTCCTCGTAAAAGAGATATTACATGGTTCGGCGGTAATGGTGAAACTATTAATGAAGAAATTACAATTAATCAATCTGGTGGATTTGGCGCACTTGCTGCTAGTATTTTGGGAATTTTCGGGTTAGGTGGCGCAGTAATTGCAGGCGTGCAAGGTAAAAAATTATATAATGAGAGTATCGTTGCACAGCAAACATTTAATAATATTAAAGATAAAGTATATACACCTCTAACTGATAAAACAAAGTTGCAGGCTGATATTGGTATAAGACAGAGAGATTTATTAATTGATGTAATTGGTGTAAGTCCTATTACAAGTGCATTAGGTATTGTAAGTGCATATAATGTAGAATATGATATTGTTAAGGAATCAGATGCATCTGATATAATCAAGAAATTGATTATGTTTAAAAATAGTTCATCGTCTGGAGCCGAATTCTACAGTAAATTCAACGAAACAATTCGTGAACTTGTAATTCAGACAGGTGGACAAGGATCTTTAGAAGCTAGTAAGGCAATAAAGAATATTGTTGAAATGATCCGCACAGGTATGCGTAAAATGATTATTGAGAAAGAGAAGACAATCAATCAAAATGAATCAATTCTTAATAATCTTAAGAAGATCACATCAACGCCAGATCAGGTTGAAAATCAAAAAATAGTCGAAGAGACAATTAGAGATTTGAGAGCCGAGATTACAAAAATAAATAGAGATATAACTGTGATTAATACATTAGATCAAGATATTTTACAAAAAGTACAGAATGTTTTGAGTTACAGTAATACAGATATTCAGCAATTCAAATTCCCTGAATTCAAAGATATTCCAAAAGATGATAAAGATATGTGGAAATTCAGAGATGCTACTCTAGCTAATCGCATATATGATATTATTCCTTTCATTGGTAATCTGTATAATTTAATGTATAATGAAAAATCAAAAGGTGCTTCAGGCGCATTACAATGGTTAGGATTAATTCCTAGTCCACCTGAGATTTTAATGGGTTCAGGAAAGAAAGAAAAGGTAGATGTTTCCACACTTCTTACTTTATTGGAGAATACATTCTATGCAGATCCTGCAAATATTAATGCTTATAAAGATAAGGAAAGAATATTGATAGAGTTTATTGCATATATTAAGGGTAATATTCAGAATGTTAAAGATTTCCTTTACACTGAAAGTGATCCTAATAAAATATCATTCTGGGAAACAGCAATTAATCCAGCAAAGTTGAACCCACCATATTTTGTTAATATGGCGTCAAGAGAAGTCAAGGTACCTGATGGTGTAGGTAAATCGGTAATATTAGAAACGAACGCAACACTTAATATATATATCAATTCATTCGATAACTTGGTTAATGCATATGAATTGTATATTGCGTATAAGAAGTTTATGAAGACAACTCTTGAACATTTTAGTAATTTAATCATTACATTGAAAGAACCTGCTGTATATAACAATGTATTGTTGAACGATCTCAAAGAAACAGATATGACTCTGAAACAGATTCAACCATTTATGAATAAGAAATTAGATGGTGATACTAAAAAGAAATTTGAATCCATTGTGAAGGCACGGTTCAAAGAATTTATGAAGAATCCTGAAGGATTTGTTTCATTATTATCCCGTCTATATGCAGTATTAGGACATCCTTGTGGAGACAAGTATGTAGCTGAATTAGCGAAACAGGCCGGCAAAGGGAAATCACAATATATTAAGGTCGGTAATAAATTGCAGATCAAGCCAGGCTCAACCTACAATAAAGCATATGTGTATATGCAGCTATTTTTGAATAATACATTATCATTTACTATGCCACTTGATTATTGTTTACCTGAGGATATTAAGGTCGGTCCTCCTGCTCAACGTATCCGTTATCAAATGGATGGTATTTCTGAAATGTTTACTGGAATGAAGGATCAAACTTATACACAAACGTATAGAGAGAATGAATATATTTTGGAAAATATGAGTGTAAATGAATTTATTGCATTGCGACAGAATATTAATTTGATATATGATTCTATTGGTGCTCGTTATGACTTTTACACGAAGAAGTATAATGAGATTGATTCATTAAAGAAGAAACAAAATCCTGGGAATTTGAGGTTGCCTGATTTGGACAATTTCAAATCCAAGACAGAGGATGAACTCAAATATTTGGCTGGACTTTTATATTGTATCGGCAGAAAGGCTGAAGTTGAATTTTTGTCTGCTAAACTTGGATCTACACCAGATGCCAAATATGCTCAGACTCCGCTAGAAAAGGCACGTGCATCTTATTGGGCAACAAAAATAACACAAGAGCAAGTTGATATTTTGAAGACATTTAGTAAATTATCCATCACTCCTGGAGCTAAATACACAACTGACGATTTACGAGCAATTAGTTCATTAATCAATTTAAATAAAGTTCATATCAAAGCACCGCCTTATATGTTCTTAACAACAGGACAGCGTAAATTTGCATGGAAATTATGCACAAAACGTATTAAGACTTTGGAATATCATGAAACTATTGCTCTGATCACTCAAATGATTGCATCCTATGAAATGGTTGGTGTGGATCGTTCAAATATAGTTGAGGGACCTGTTACCAAAGAAATTACTGAATTAACACCTGATGTTCATTATAAGCTACAAAGTGCAAGTTTAGTAATGCGTTATGGAGCACCGGTACAAAACTTCTATTTGTCTAGTCACAGCATTTACAGGACGGATGAGCCGCTAATAAGCACTGATCGCCTTTTCCCTGTAATTTTAAATGATGCGCCTGTCGCTGGAAATTTCAAATATGATTTAAGTAAGGCTTATGATCGCCCTGATGTGAAGTACAATTATACTGCATTGTTGACTGAAGAGGAGAGACAGCGTGACGATGATGAGAAATTGGCCGAGGAATTTGATGCATACATTAAAGAACAGGAAAGTGAGAGTTTAGTCAAATCGATTATGCGTGATGAATCACCTTCGCCAACTGCGGAACCTGCTCCAACACCTAATAGTACAGGTAATGGTTCTGTTGCAACAGGTGGTAAGCGGCTTGTTGAAAGATCTAAAAATCGATCGACACGCCGTTATGGTTTAAGGGTTTCATCTCGTACGCGCAAACATGTCAACTGAGAACATGACAAACATACCAGATAAAATGAATAAAAATATTTCCATTTGAGAATTCTCGGAACCTTCCGTCCATCTATTCTCCAAGTCGTCGAGACGACTGAAAATCTCGTCTAAACGCTTCTTCATATCTGTACCACCATATGTGTATGAAGGAGCAGTATTACCTAATTGTAAAGGTGCTGCATTCGTAGGAGGCATTAATTCACCACCAGGCGGCGGTAAATATTCAATAAATGCTGTATTAGCACCTGAAGGAGTGAGGCGTTTCCATGCATCCACGATCGAAGGAATAGGAAGTTCAGCACCTGCTGCCTTATTTGCTCCCTTTTCGCCAAATGTTTTACTGAAATTTGGCTCTAAATTAAAATCGTTTGCAATAGGATTATAGTTCGCATATCCTTCAATTGCTTCTTGTGACTTTAATGATCCTCCAACGAAGCCATCTGTTTCACTTCTTACTCCAAATCCATGATTTGGAACAAGGTCGTCTAAAACATCAGCCCCGAAGTATGCAGGCGGCTTCGGACCAGAGGGAAGTTTTGTCGGACCCGCCGTCTCTATAAGCCTAGCCTTCGCCGCTGTCGTATCAGGAGGTGGCTGACGAGCCATATATGCAGATCGCGGTGCTTTAGCAATAATATCATTCATAATACCCTGTGCTGTATCGGCAGTTAGGGGTTGGTGTTCATAGAGACCGGTCTCTTGATTGTACGGATCAACAATTTCATTGGCTCCTCGCATAGGGCTTGGACTTTCACCAGGGCCAAGAGATTGTCTATCAGGAAAAGGGCGCTGATGGAAATTCGGATCTGATTCTAAAAAAGTTTGCTGCGGTCCTTTGCACCGCTTTGCCTTTCGTCGTTCTTCGCGACGCTGTGATGCGCTTGCATCACCTCCTCGACAGCCGGGCATCGGACCCATGCTTGCCGGAAATGCATCATCAAGTGCACAGTATTCCATCTATCAATTCATAATACTATTCATTAGTATAAATTGGCCCCACCTGCCTGGCTCATATTTTGTGAAATCACTAATAGAAATGGTAAAAGGAAGATGTCCGCCTGTTACATTAATAATCGCAGGTATTGCAATTACAACAGGATTGTTATGGCTTTTACAGCGGCGTAGTATGGAAGGATTTGTTGCGGCTGATCCGAAGACTGCTGCAATGACTGCATTACAGATTCCGAATGCGAAGAATTTGTTACAACCGAAGATCACTAAAGATGACGCAAACGAATGTTTCAGGAAGACGCTGGTCTACATTGAGAATAACCCGGACGATTTGGATGGATTCTTAACATTCTTGAAGTCTGCATTCTTTACCGAAGCTTCTATGTTTAAAAGTCCAATGACAGTCGCAGGTATTTCAGCTAAATGGGATAGAGGGTTCCGAGGCACCAAAGGCGCCGATTAACGGACTAATCGCAATAACATTTAGAGGAAATGGAATTTTTCGGTATGAAAATGTTATTCATAGCAATATGTATTAGTTTAATTGTTTTTGCAGGTGCTGTACCCCCGGCATATAAAAGCCATTTAGATACAGTGTACGGGCGCGGGATAGGTGTTATTACAGTACTGTTTGTCACTGAAATCGGCGGCTGGCCTCTTGGCCTGTTGACTGCAATGGTATTTTTGATATTGATGCCGGCGAGTGTATCGGAGGGATTCATAATAGAAGACAAGAAGTCAACTACCGATAATAATCGTTGGTTCGTTGAGCGTATACAGGGTGAGACACCGAAGGAGATCGACATGGACGATGTACTGAGCCCATCAATTAACTAATAGAATTACATAGCAGAAGATGGAATGGTCGGAAATGTTACAATCTAGTGATAAGATTGATACAATTGCACGTCTTTCAGTTGCAATACTTTTAGGTGTATGGTTGCTTATAATTGGTATGTCATTTCATGCAGAATATCCACGCGATCTTATTGAACTAGCTGGACAACCATGGTGGCGTCTATTAATGATTGTTGCGGCTCTATCAGCTGCATTCTGGTGTCCTCGTGTTGGTGTATTAGCAGCGTTGGCTGTAATTTTATATTTAGCGGATCTTCGTGCATTAACAATTATGTAAGATAGGTCTACAATTAGTAGATGAGCGGTATTCCGGCTACAGGCATAACTGCTGCTATTGCTTCCATTGGAATGGAAGCTCCACATTGGCTAGATGGAATTTTGAATAGTTTCAATACAAGTCCTTATTTTATTGGATCAATGATGTTAATGATGAACTTGGGTGGTCGTTTCTTATCAATGGAAATGTCGAAAGGACAGGAGGCGTTTTTCTCGCATCCTTGGGTTCGTCGTTTCCTGATTTTCGTAGTTTTCTTCATTGGTACTCGCAGTATTTGGGTAGCATTCTGGATGGCCTTTGTTGTTATTTTGTTGCTTGGGTATTTGTTCAATGAAAATTCTTCACTCTGTTTATTCCATGGTGGACTTCCTGGATCAGCTTGTGCTGCCCCCAAGACTACAGCTACAGCGCAAACAAATCCCTTAACGCCCGAAGAACAAAATATTTATAGAACATTACATGAAAAGGTTACTAGAACACAAATGCCTGAGGAGACTCCTGTTGCATCGACACAACCTGATATTTATGACATCTATAAAAGTAATTTGGAAAAAGTCAAAAACTTATTTGAATAAACTCACATTAATTTAATAAAATTGATATAATGATCTATTGATTATAATATCAATTACAATGAACATGTTCAGTGCAACAATCCGTAATATTTGGTCGGACGATAGTGATGACACTGTGATAATTGATGATATTGAATTACAAAATGAAGTCGATGAAGCTATTCGTTATGCTGTTAAAAAGGATAACAATAGCAAGAAATCGAAAACTTTGAGTGAAGAACATAAGCGAAAGATGCGAGAAGGGCGTCAACGCTATTTGGAAAGCAAGCGAAAGATGCAAGAAGGGCGTCAACGCTATTTGGAAAATAAGAAAGAGGAATCAAGCGTTAGCGAAGAGGAGTCACCGCCTGCAAAGCGCCGCAAAATAGAATTTGCTAGCCCCCCAGCTGCGCTTGAGAGTGAACCTATTTCCCAGATAAACATTATTAGTTCTGATACTGCAACAATCAATGCTAAGCACATCGAAGAACTCAACTCACTGCAATCTACTATTAGTGCGCAGCAGGTATATATTACACAATATAGTCAACTTTTAGCACAGCGAGATGAAGCAATTAGGTCACAAGTTGATCTAATTACTCGCTACAAGAATACAATTGTTCATCTACATAAAGTTACCAAAGAACAATATCAAGCAATTATGTATAATAGCTTAATAATTGGTAAAAATAAAGATTTACTTACGCGTCAGCAGCAACTTATTGCTGATCTGCATAGTATGATTCTCAATCTAACAACTAATGGCGACGTGGCCGCACTAGAATCTGGTATGGTAATGGATATTGCATCAGAAAATAGCTCCAGCTCCAGCTCACAGTAAGAGTTGTTATGATTTTTTTATAGTAGCTCTTGTTCTCAAATAATGTCTATGGAACGCCATAGTATGGCGTGGCTGTGACATTGCCCAGCGCTCTGATGGTTTATAAGCCCATGGTTCTTTTAGAGGAATATGAAACCGAGGATTTGGAGGTAGAAGTCCAGTGATCCGGAATCCTTGTCTTTGATACCATGCAATAATCTTCGAATCATTTACAGGTGTTAAATGACAGGAATCCAGTGTCTTCAAAATCGCATTTAGTAATATGGAACCTGCACCATCGCCTCTAAATTGACGTGCAATAGCTAGAAACCATAAACGATTATCGCGTGTAACAATACCGAAGCCAATCAGCGTGCCCCTATAAAATAGGCCCATGCTGCTTTGTTGATCTCTGTTACGCCATGCTGCAAAAAAATCGCCATCATCATGTAAGTCAAACGTGTCAAAATAAATGTTCTTTACCTCTCGGTAATTGTGCATGCGTAAAGGTCGTGTGCGAAACATTTTATCATTATACTATAGTAGAAGATTTTTTTACAAACAAAAAATATACCTAAGTATAATTCTTGTAATAATTTCTAATCTTTCTCTTCTCGCCAGTGCAATTACTGTATTATTAAACAGACTATTTATTTTATTTACTATTAAAGATATAAATTCTAAATTCTAAACTTAAAATAAGCCTGATCTTAGAATTTACATCCCTCATAGTAAATGTCGTGACTTCACTAGCAAACCCTTTATAGGTTCACTGCTCATGCGACAACTCCCGATTGTTAGCTCAATGGGGCCCATCTCAATAACTACAATGGGGTATAGCGGAAACAATTTAATCATCATCTCCACTAAAAAATAATAGTAATTACATATTTCAATTTTTTTTCTTAGTTGTCATTCACATTTATACGACATATAAATATCCTTTTATAAGAGATATTTATATATTCGTTATCAATCGTAATTATAATATCAAATATTTTATTTTGCTCGATTATATCATTTACAAGGGGATTAATACTTGTATTTGATAGTGACATTTTCATCATGTTAATTAAGAAAGGTAATGTAGATATCATGAAGAATCCTAGACGATATATATTGTTATCCATTTATTGTAAATAGCTATATATTGATATTTGAAACTATAATTTCAACTTTTTATTTAGATATTGAGGCTCATTGTATTACCAATAGGCTGTGCTATGGG
>Ga0247722_10000291_pt1 | contig 32401 bp, 31 predicted proteins | sample MSEWelMarce3H_FC_FD_189094 | JGI IMG/M metagenome (GOLD analysis project Ga0247722, IMG submission 189094) | Subsurface sediment microbial communities from gas well in West Virginia, United States - MSEEL Well Study Marcellus 3H_FC | ecosystem: Environmental > Terrestrial > Deep subsurface >... | reverse complement strand
TACTTTTTTTTATTTGCTTTTTTAAAAATAATTAGAGTGATTAAAAGTATTTCAATTTTTTTATTTATATAGGGGGTTTTTGTTAAAATAAAAAAATTTTACAAAAAAATATTTACATAAATAACAGTATAAAACACATTAACAACTATCATCAACTGTAGGAATAGGTGCAACTGAATACCAATCAAGCCAATAGTAACTATCCTGTGTATTGTGTTTCCAATAGTATCCCTCAGGAGTTAATCCCCAGATGCCTTCTCCAACAATATCATACCCCTCAGATGAACTACCTGCATTTATCATTGCTATTACAATTGGATATTTTCCACTTGGATCGCTCGATGTAGGAGTCATTCTCTTTTCTATTAATTGATCTGTTGTCAACCTAGTAACAACAGGTCTTTTTATAGCAGGTTTCGGAATACAATGTACGAGTATTCTCTCAATATCCTTAGCATCATTTGCTGCTTTAAACTCTTTAATAGCTTTTATTTTCTCAGCCTTGGCTGCCTTAAAATCATTTATAGCTTGGATTTTTGTAGCCTTGGCAACTTTAAAATTTTGAATGGCTTTAGATTTTATAGCTTTATAAACATGTACATTCAAATTGTCAAAGAATTCCTTTTCATCCTTAGACTTTGCAGCCTTAGACTTTGTAACGTTAGACTTTGTAACGTTAGACTTTGTAACGTTAGACTTTGCAGCCTTATAAGCATTCAACTTAGATTGAGAACGAGTTTGGACGGGCATTTTTAAAACTTTCTTTTTGTATGTATTTAATTGTATTTATTGTAAATAAAAATATTTCAATTTTTTTATAATTATAATTATTTTTAATTTAAAGATATTTACATAAAATTTATAAATGAGTTTATACGAAATGTCTTTAGAATTTGTAATTGTTCCATCTAGTTCAGAATACGAAAATGACTCAAATCAACTTATAGAAAAACTTAAGAATGCTATTACAAAAACAGTTGATTTTGAATTTGATAACAACTACCAAATGAAATTGAATTCGAGAGTTGGGAGGCATAGAAAGGCTGACAAAGATATCATCGTGATTGACAATAATTATAAGGAAAAAAACTTACTTACAATTTGGTTTTCAGATAAAGGTTCAAGAATGGAAAAAATGGAAGTCGATGATTTTATTACATTGTTAAACGAATTTATAGATGGTGATAATATAAATAAAAATGATATTGTAGATAAGGATACAACAGACGATTCCTGTAGAATCATGTAAACAATATAAATGGTATAAAATTTTGTATAACTTGTAAAAAATAATAAAGACAACTTTACACGTTATATTAATGACACAATCGTTAGTAATCGTAGAATCTCCTGCTAAATGTAAAAAAATAGAATCCTATTTGGGTCCTGGATATAAAGTAATAGCGTCTTACGGACATTTTAGAACTATTTCAGGTCTGGATGCGATTGATATATTAAATGGGTTTACTCCAAAATATTCAATAATACAAGAAGATCTAAAATTAAAACAAATAGAAAGAATACGAACAGAAATCGCGAAATCAACGGATGTAATATTGGCAACAGATGATGACCGAGAAGGTGAAGCAATTAGTTGGCATATTTGCGATTTATTTAGCTTACCGATAAAAACAACAAAACGTATTATTTTTCACGAGATAACTGAAACAGCGATAAAGGTTGCGATTTTGAATCCAAAAAGAATAAATATGGATTTGGTTTATGCGCAACAATCTAGACAAATTTTAGATTTACTGGTCGGATATAATATTTCACCTATTTTATGGAATTGTGTATCAAAAACACATGACACTAGTTTGTCTGCTGGGAGATGTCAAACGCCCGCATTACGATTAGTTTATGATAATTATTTAGAAATTAAAAAATCCAAAGGTAAAATGGTATTTAATACGACAGGGCTATTTACAAACTTAAATTTAAGCTTTGAACTCAATAAACAGTTTACAAATAATGATACTGTTACAGATTTTTTAGAAAAATGTAAATTTTTTGATTTTGAGTATACGACTACGTCTCCCAAAAAAAACATAAAAAAACCTCCTGAGCCATTAACTACTTCTACTTTACAACAAATAGCGTCAAATGATTTGAATATGTCTCCGAAGGATACAATGAAATACGCTCAGCAACTGTATGAGGGAGGATATATTACTTATATGCGTACAGATTCAAAGAAATATAGTATAGAATTTGTGGATAAAGCAAAGGCATATATTAAAACAAAATATGGCGAGCAATATATAAGTCAAGGGATTGATAATCTAATTGTTGGGTCTAAAACAGAAAAGGATAAAAAGGGAAAGGAACAAAATAAACCAGAAGAACCTAAAGTACAAGAAGCACATGAGGCAATTCGGCCAGTTAATATAGTATCTCAATTAGAAGAACAGCAACCAAAGGCAATAAAATTATATGAATTAATTTTAAAAATAACATTAGAAACATGTATGCCATCGGCACAATTTAGTTCAATTAGTGCGACAATATCAGCACCTCTCGAAACAAAATTTGTTTATAAGGCAGAATTACCAATTTTCTTAGGCTGGCAAATATTGGAAAAGGTAAAAACCGATGAAAACAATACTTACCAATATATAGAAAGTTTAAAACAGAATATTTCTATGAAACCAAAACGAGTTGATTCAAAATTTACGTTGGTTGAATTAAAATCGCATTACAGTGAAGCCCGTCTAATTCAACTATTAGAAGAAAAAGGAATAGGAAGACCATCTACGTTTGCGTCATTAATAGAAAAAATACAAGAAAGAAAATATGTTGAAAAACAAACCATAACTGGCAAAGAAATAGAATGTAGTGATTTTGCCTTAAACGAAAATACTATTACAGAAACAAAATGCAAAAGAGAATTCGGGAACGAAAAAAATAAGCTGGTTATTCTGCCTCTAGGTATATTAGTTATTGAATTTTTGATTGATAAGTTTGGAACGTTTTTTAATTATGAATATACGAAAGAGATGGAAGATGAATTGGATAATATTGCCAATGGTAAAAAGGAATGGTCTAGTCTATGTGATACATGCAACACAAGTTTAACCCAGTTAACCAGTCAAGTACAAGATATAAAAAAATTTAATATAGTTATTGATGACGAGCATACACTGATTATAGGAAAGTATGGTCCAGTTGTGAAGTTCGTCGATAAAAAGGATAAAAAAAATATCTCTTTTTTACGGGTAAAAAATGACTTAGATTTAAATCAACTAAAAAACATGTCAACTATTTCTTTGGATGATATTATAGATGTTAACAAGTGCGACAAAAACGCAATCGGTAAATATAAAGGCCAAGATTTATTTATTAAAAAGGGTAAGTATGGTGTATATGCTAAGTGGGGCAATGAAACCAAATCACTGAATGAGGATTTTTCATTGATACCTATTGAAAAAATAGAATATCTGAATGTATTAAAATTTTTAGAAAAAGATAATTTATTGGACCCATCAAAACCTATTGGATTATTGAGAGAAATAAATGAGCATATAAGCATAAGGACAGGTAAGTTTGGTGATTACATTTTTTATAAGAAACCACGTATGAAAAAACCCGATTTTTTAAAACTGAATGGGTTCAATAGTGATTATAAAAAATGTGAAAAAGAATTAATAATTAATTGGATAAAACAAACATACAATAAGGACTAGCATACAATAAGGACTATAACGACCTTAACCTGCCTAGGTTTGCGGCATTTGATATACCGTACTCACTCTCCATTTGACTTCTTAGTACATTAAATTCTAACATAAATGAAAATTCAAATTGACCAAAATCAACCAATTGTCCATTATGATACCTAAATTTAATTTTTAATCGTCTTAGTCTTTCAGCTGGAGGATTAAAATACTTATATGCTTCCGAATTGTTGTCAAACCATTGTGAAATCGGTGTTGTAGGAATAGCTATCTTTGCGAAAGATGAATTTGCTACTCCATTTGTTATATTATTTTGAGTAGTAAACGGAGATAAATTCCAAGGCGACGTTTCATCAATACAGTTTAATCCATCTATTTCCATATACATATAAGCAGGACCCATAAAACTTATTTTTAATGGTGCTTGAAGAAAATATACTGTAGAATTTGGAGCACTAGGCAATAACCAATAGCCATTATCTCCGGTGTTTACGTCACCATAATAAAAACGCGGAACATTATTGGTTAGATCAGTATTTTCATTATTATTATTATTTGGCATAATTAATTGACTATATTCTTGAGCAGACAACGATGGTGCTGGACAACGTGTAAACCCTAAATATGCAGGTAATCCCCAAGCACTAAAATCCGGTAATAATCGTTTTCTATAACAAGATGAATCAAGTAATTCATTTCTTACACTTAATATAAAAGAATCATTTGTTAAAACAAATTGGTCAGCCCCATTTCCAAACCATAGTTTTTGGGAAACTGTATTATAAACTATAGCAAAGCGATTATAAGTTGTAAATAAATTTTTAGCTTGAACATATGCGGAATTTGCCGGGTCATTTAAAAAATCATAAATTACATTTGTAACTGATTCGTTAAAACGGTTCGTTAATTCTGTTGACATTTGATCTGGGTTATAAAATCCAGGTTGAATAGTAACGACATATTCTTTTTCTAGGTTATAGTATAATGCCGCAAATATGCCCTCTAACAAAGGGTCACTAATAGCATTGCTGCCAGGATTATATAAATTTGTAAACTTAAATGTCATGGAAAGATTAAAATTAAAAACCGAAAATACATTATAATTTGCTGGGAATGACCATGAAGATAACCGAGCAGACACTATATTTAGATAATCTTGTGGTAATTCAATTTCAAATAATGAAGCGTTTGGGTATTTTGATATATCTCTATCTTCTGAATGTATTGATATATATTTTTGTTCATAAGAATATGTGTTAGAATTGTGAATAAGAGGATGATTATTAAAAATTTTATTACTCATATAATAAACTAGAATATTATTTTTATATAAAAATTATTATATATTTAATTTATTAAATATTAAATTTTAAATTAACTGTAATTATATATGAGTGGAAATTATGGGGCTAGACAACCTAATAATACTGCGTATATTAAGAGATTTTATTACGGTGATAATGGTGACCTGTGGAAAACTATATTATACTCACCAAGTGGAGGAAACCCAATAAATGTATTAACACCTAGTTCACAAAATTATGAAAATGTGTATATAACTGGTAATTTATATGTAGATGGAAATATAGTAAACCCATCAGATGCGTTTTTGAAGGATAATATTTCTAATATAGATGAGGAACGAACTAACAGATTAATGAATATCAAGGCAAGTAGTTTTACGTTTAAGAATGACCCTTACAACAAAATCCATTATGGATTTATAGCTCAGGATTTCGAAAAAGAATTCCCTGAATTAATTTCTGTAAAACCGGATAGTAAATATAATAACCTAAAAGCAATCAATTATTTAGAAATAATTCCGTTGTTAGTTGATAAAATACAAATGATGCAAAAAGAAATTAATGAATTAAAGGATATGTCAATTGTAAAAAATAATTAGTTACATTAATTAATAATTAATAATTAATATATGAATATATATTAATTAACATGTTTGATAAAGAAAAATACTATAGGCTTATGAATATTCCATTATCAGTGATAATTGCTTCATTTATAATAATTATAATTACAAGTGGCATAACTGACACTAACGGGTTAAATGCTTTAATTTGTGGATATATAGGACTATTATTAGGTATTTTTTTTATACTAATAAATTCTCCAATCCAAAATTTGTTAGATTTGTTCCCATTTGTTTCTATAATGATAATCGTTATTTTACTGTTATATTATTTTAGAACATATTATCACATTATTTCTAGTGGTCAGGTTTCCAGTTATTATAGTTCTTTTTCAACCTTATCTACTGTATTTTTGGCTGTACAAATAATAATATTATTTAAAGAATTATACAGATCACAAACAAAAGACATTAGTGGATCACTTTTAACAAATAGTAGCATTGCTTTATTGGGTCTTTTAGCAATTATTAATAGTTTAATTGTAATTACATTAGGAACCATATTACATTTTTATTCTACACAAGGATAGAATAATTTATACTGTTTACGGTAATATAAATTTATATGTTAGTCCATATTCCGTTTCAGTTTCCCAAACTCCAGCTATTTTCAATAAAAATGAACTTGTATTTTTCTCTATATTAGATGACGCATTATTTAATAAGAACTTTATATTTCCGGTTTTAAGCTGTTCATTTAGTTTGTATTGAGGTGTTTTCCCCTGTATATCACTTTTTTTTAATATGCCGTCTTCTAAAATACATAATTTTTCAATTATATTACTATGTTTTGATACGTCAAAATTACATTTAAATTTATTATAATATTTATCGATCGATGTGTACGAAATATGTATTAATATATAAATACCATTTAATATAATAAACGGTGTGGAATAAATTATTCGTATAAATTTACCTTCATTCATAATATTATTTTTAATTGGTTCACAAAAATATATAAAATCTTCATTATACTGTTCTATAGTTTTTACTATGTTCATTATACCTTACTTAATTATATTGTTAGTATACTTTTAATATATATTAGTTTATAATTTACATAAAGAATAATTATTAACATATAATAATGAAATTTCTTGAAACTCATTTTGACGAATATGTTAATACAGCATCAAAAACGAATTTACATCCTAAAAATGAAAAAATATATGCTAAATTTCCGAGCACTCTTCTAACGCTTGGTAACCTTATTTTTTATGGTCCTAGCGGAGTTGGTAAGTATACACAAATGTTATGTGCTATTAAAAAATATAGCCCTACTGAACTAAAATACGAAAAAAAACTCAGTGTAACATATGATAAAACGCAGTATTTTTTCAAAATTAGTGATATTCACTATGAAATAGATATGTCTTTATTGGGGTGTAATTCGAAATTATTATGGCATGAGATATACCAACAAATTATAGACGTTTTATCAGCTAAAACAGACAAAACTGGAATTATCGTTTGTAAAGAATTCCATAAAATACATAACGAACTATTAGAAAACTTTTATAGCTATATGCAAGATAATAATACAACATCCATACATATTAAATTTATTTTACTAACAAATGAAATTAGTTTTATTCCTGATTCGATACTAAACTGTTGTCAAACTATACATGTATCAAGACCTACAAAAGCTTTATATAATAAATGTGTTAAACAAAAATTAGACAGTGATTTTAAAATAGAAAATATTATTAACATTAAATATTTACATGTAGGCATCCATGACTTACAACCGTATAAAATTATTTGTGATAAAATAATTAGTGAAATGTTAAGTTTAGATAATTTACGATTCACAAAATTTAGAGATTTGTTGTATGATATATTTATATATAATCTTGACATTACCAATTGTATATGGTATATATTAACAACTCTGATAAATAAAAAATTGCTTAAAAAGGGCGATTTATCGAATATACTTATTAAAACATTTAATTTTTTAAAATTTTATAATAATAATTATAGACCTATTTATCATTTAGAGAGTTATTTATTTTATTTAATAAGAATTGTGAATGGCATCTAAAACAATGAATATGAAGGTTGCGTTAGATATTTTAGAAATACATATGGATGATATTAGTTTCAACGATTTAACTCTAGAATATATAAGAAAGAATTATCATAAAATGGCTTTAAAATGGCATCCTGATAAAAATGACAATTCGCAAGAATCTACAGATAAATTCCAAAAAATTAATGAGGCATATTATTTTTTGTCGAACGAATTAAGGCAAATAAATGATGTTTCTGATGAAACATTTGTTAGTTCATTTGATTCTAAGGAATCAAAAATGTATTCAAATATATTGGGGACATTTATTTCATCTATATTTAAAGGAACATATAATGAAATGTTTATTAACGTAATAAAGGATATTGTGATTGGATATAAAGATAGATTATCATTAACTTATTTAAGAAAGATTTTTGATGAATTAGATAAACATAGATCAATTGATATTTACAATATAATTTATAGATACAAGGATATATTGTACATAAATAACGAAACCTTGGATTTTGTTAGTTTGATTATAAAAGAGAAGTATAAAAATGATAGTGTTTATATTTTGAATCCATCATTAAGGGATTTATTAGATAACAATATATATAAGCTATATATTGATAAACAATTATATTTGGTTCCATTATGGCATAATGAGTTATATTTTGACGCGCCAAATGGTGCCGAAATAATTGTATTATGTCAACCTGTTTTACCTGAATTTATAAGCATAGACGAACACAATCATATTCATATTACAAAAAAGATAGATATACATAGAGAATTACCCAATATAATTCTTACCCAAGAATTTGTTAGTATAGATGTAGGAGAAAAGTGTTTTTCTATACCAGTTTCTCATTTGAGTATTAAAAAGGAACAGATATACCGAATTAAGAATCAAGGCATATCAAATATTATTGAAAAAGATATATACAATGTTTCTGTAAAATCTGATATAATCGTAAAAATTTTGTTAGTATAAATTAATTTACTAATTAAAGTATTTGAATATATTTATCTAAAAATATTATTTTAGATAAATTACGTAAAAAAATAATTTTATTCCTTTTTATAATTTTCTCTTTTTATAATTTTCCCTTTTTATAATTTTTATTCCTTCTTTCTAATAATCTTCTTCTTAGGCTTTACCTCTTCCGTTTCTTCAACTACTGGAGCAGGAGCAGGAGCAACAGGAGCAGCAACAGGAGTAGGAGCAGGAGCAACAGGAGCATATACTTCCCGTTCATCATCACTATCTTCTACAATAGTAGCACTTGCTGATTCAGGTTCAATGTCGTCTTCAGGTGGAGGAAGAGCCTTCATCTTTTCCTTTTCAGTAGCCTTAGGTCTCAACAAACAAGTTCCTTCAGTAGATGGTTTAGGGGTTTGAACCATTGCTTGTTTCAAATTCCAAGTAATAGATACCTTTCCATTTACAAACCAAAGACCACCACATTGAAGCAAACAAATAATATGTGTCTTAGGCTTTAAGAATTCAAGTGGAGTCAAATGTGTATTTGTCTTTCCGTTAATATACAATGCTTCACCGTCAGTATCATAAATTTCTGGCTTCCATACACCAGACCATTGTGGAATCTTAACCGTTAAGGTAGGTGCCTTGGTAGTATCAGGCTCTAATGTTCCCTTTATCTTAGGACATCTAAGCATAACATTAAACTTTTCGTCCATAACATCAGAACTAGTAATAGTCTTTCCAAACCATTCCTTAGAATTAGTCATAGCATCAGATTTAATCTTAGATTCTAATCGTCTCATAGACTCTAGGAAAGCAGCACACTCTGGATTCGGAAAATCTAAATTAGGAAATTGTAATGCTAGTGTCCATTTGCCTGTAGGGTTCTTCATTTGATCTACTCCTTCCTGAGCACCCCAAGTTAGGATAAGAGGTGTTGAAATTGTAAAATATTCCTTAACATTTTTATTATATACATTTACTACCTTACCACCTGAAGCATGTGGCTTAGGTGCTGAGTAAGATAATACGCTAGTGTCAATATTGGTTCCGTCTACGATTGAGTCGCTCATTTTGTATCTGTGTTACTATAAATACACTGATTGTCTTTAAATCAATTTTTTTTTAATGTAATAAATACTCACTTTTTTAACTTGGGTACAAAATGGATTGACTTATAAACTGTTTTAAAAATAATTATATTAAATAAAAATAATACAAAAACATCTAATATATTATATATAAAATGATTATGAATTCTAAAAATAAAAAAAATGTATCTTTAAATGATTATTTATCTAGTTTATATGATAAAATTTCAAATGGTATTCAAACCTTAAAAAAAACAGAAAAAATAAAAGACGATTCTGAAACTGTCTATATTCCACAAATTAAGGATTATAACATTTTACTAATCAATAATTATAATGTTAATAAATTAAAATTATTCGCAAAACATTATAAGTTACTTGCTAGTGGAAATAAAAACGAGATTATATCGAGACTTTATTCATATTTGTATTTATCGAACTTAGCTGTAAAAATTCAAAAAATAATTAGAGGACGGATACAAAGAAGATATTTTAAAGCTCATGGACCAGCATTTAATAATCGTTCATTATGTACTAACACAATCGATTTTTTATCTATGGAAGATATATCTGAAATAACAAAAGAACAGTTCTTTAGTTTTAAAGACGACGATGGTTTCATATATGGGTTCGATATATTATCATTCCATAACTTAATGTATAAATGTAATGGAGTTATTAAAAATCCATTTAGTACAAAACCAATTAGTTCTAAAACCCTAGAGGAGTTTAAAACATTTTTAAGACTAAGTAAAATATTAAATATAGACATTTGTACCGAACTATCTGACATTACAAAATCAGTATCTAGTCATAAATCCGTTGAATTAAGAGCAATTTCTTTGTTTCAAAACATAGACGCATTAGGCAATTATTCGAATGCTAGTTGGTTTATGTCTTTAAACAAAATATATTTAATAAAATTGGTAAGAGAATTACTTGATATTTGGTTATATAGAGCACCATTAACACTCGAAACAAAAATTTCTATTTGCCCTCCTTTAGGTACTCCATTTTCGAGATTACAACTACATAATTTACAAACAATAGAAAACATAGACGAGATACGTAATTTAATTTTAGACATATTAGAAAAATTTGTAAATACTGGAATAGATAAAGATAGCAAATGCCTCGGCGCGTTTTATGTTTTAGGTGCTTTAACTTTAGTAAACCATGATGCTGCTACATCTTTGCCCTGGCTGTTCCAATCATTGTCCTAGAATTAAGTAGGCATAAAATAATATTAATTTTTATAATATATTATATTAATTAAGACCATATACAATAACATATAATATATTTAATGCTCAAAACAACTTAAAAGGATACTACCTTAATATAGTATAATAGAATGCCAAGACTAAGCAAATCTAAGACTGATGCCACTGAGACCACTCCCGCTGTAATTGCTGCCGCCGCTCCCGTTGTTGAAGCTGCTGTTGCTGCCCCCAAGAAAACCAAGGCCAAGGCTGCTGCTGCTGTTGTTGTAGCGCCTGCTTCTGCCCCTGTTGTTGCCCTTACTGTTGATACTGCTCCTGCTGTAGAAGCTGCTCCTGCTGTTGAATCTGAAGTTGACGACCTTGCTGTTCGCTCTACTGAATTCCTTTCTAAGTTGAATCAATTAGCTAGCCAGATCGGCTCCCTAAAGACTGAGTACAGAGCACTCGAGAAGAAATGGTCTCGTGAGCTCAAGAGTGTCCAAAAGTCTCAATCCAAGCGCAAGCGCAAGACTGGAAACCGTGCTCCTTCTGGTTTCGTAAAGCCCACCAAGATCTCTGACGAGCTTGCTAAGTTCTTAGAGAAGCCCACTGGTACTGAGATGGCTAGAACCGATGTTACTCGTGAAATCAACAAGTACATTCGTTTCCACAACTTGCAGGACAAGGAGAATGGTCGCAAGATCAACCCTGATACTAAGCTCCAGACTCTTTTGAAGTTGAAGAAAACTGATGACCTCACTTACTTCAACCTCCAGCGTTACATGTCGCCTCACTTCTCTAAGGCTGTGAAGGCTGAGCCTGTTGCTGCTGTTCAGGCATAAATCATATATAAAAAAGAAAAAATATAAAAAAGTTTAAAAATCAATAAAAAATATAAAAATCAATAAAAAATAAAAATTATACAAATGTTTATTTTTTATATTATACAGTAAATACATTTATTACTTTCCTTTAGTTTTATTTTTCATATACTTATTTTTACGAGTGTGTTTTTTCTTTCTCTTAGTTCCTCCTGATTTACATGTTTTGTCATTATTAAGAACCTTCATTTTTGCATTAGCTGATGCTATACAATCTTTATTTCTATCTGGATGAAAAAGTCTAGCTTGTCTATAATAATCCTGTTTATTGATACATGATGTAGGTTCTTTATTATTGCTTGGACAATTATTTCCTGTATAATTTTGTAGCTCTTCATAATTATTAACAACTGGTTGTTGACTTTGTCTTGGAGGGAATGATTGTTGCTCTTCTTGTTGCTGCTGTTGTGAATTATTACCAGTTGAAAATTTTGTTACATTTGGAAAATTTTCTTTGTTTTGTTTCATTTTTCCAATAGTATTATTTAAAAAGTTTACACTTTGACTGTTATTAGAACTACGAATGACATTGCTTATATTTGTAAGAATATCATCTGTTATATATGGGTTTTGAATATTTGTATACGCATTTATTATTTCGGTGTTTCCACTTGCTATTATGTATAGCAATAGGAAGAATGTACCGTTTTTTGCTGTGTCTTTATTTATTATCACATCATTTATTATTGATAAGTCTAGCTGTGGATTATTTAATATAGATATTATGGTATTTTTATAATAATTTGCTTTAAATTCATGTTTTGGAAAATCACGACTGGAATATTTTTTCTTATCATTCAAGTTGATATATGTTTTAATTAATTCGATTAGCTTAGGACTATCGTTGCTAGTAAAAGTATCAACTATATTTAATTTATCTTCAAGGAAATTTTTTATGTTTGGTAAATTTTTTTGTCTTGATTTCATATATTTTAGTATCATAGTAAAATTACCATCAAAAAATTTTTTATTCGGAAGTGCGTCAAATATTCTCATAAGAATATTTTCGGTTACATAAGGATTATAAATATTTAAATATGCAGATGTAATATATATATAATTTAGGCTACCTGGTTCATTATCCTGTTCTATTATATTTAATAATAACTCATATCTATCTTCTTCATTTAGTATAGATAAATCAAAATCTGGATTTTTTAATATAGATAGTATTCTTTGTTTATAATCATTTGCTTGACGTGCATATTTTATTTTTTCTTCATGTAAATAAGAGGAATTTTTTGTTTCATCAATCAAGTAGTTATATTTTTTAATAAACTCAACTATCTTATTAAAATTATTATTTTGTTCGTTTATTATTGTTTTAGGTTGAGTTGAATCAGTTTCGTTTTTATTACCACCTTTTTTTTCAACTTTACGAATTTTAGAGTTTTTACGAATCTTTAAACTAAATTTTCTCATATATATATATATATATATATATATATATATATATATAAAAATAATTTATTTCTTAAAAGAAAAAAACACTGTATATCTGTTTTTTTATAAACAATCATTATATCTATTTATGACCAAAGCCATATTGTAGACTCTCTGGAATACAATTTAATTCATATTCGGCCTCTACCTGCATCATATACATCTCTTTTGGTCCATGACGCGCTGGATCATAATCTTTGACGCGATAAGTATACACTCTACCAGCCTTTTGCCGAGCACTAACGTATTCGTCAGTAACACATTTAGCACGATTAACCTTTGAAATATTTACTCCCATTTTCTTATTAATAATTATTTTTATTTATTCTTGTTTTAAATTTTTATGTATAAAAAAAGAAATTTCAATTTTTTATAATTTAAATAATTAAATACTTTTACATAAATATAAAATCATCATCTCTCATTATATTCTCTACTTCATCTAATCTTATTTGAGCATTAAATATCTTAATTTGATTATACATTTCAAGATTATGATGCTTCACATCCAGTTCAAACATTTGCTTGATATTATTTAATAATTCAATATCATTAATATATTTTGTGTTATCAAGTAACCAGTCATAAAATTCATTTTCTGTTTTAAGCTCTTTAAATATACGAAATTGTTTAAATGCTAAATCTAATGTCATTTTTTCATTTTTCGCATTAGAATTAGAATTAGAATTGTAACTGTAATCAGTTCCAGATAAAATACATACATCTTTAAAATCGTCGTGTGTCATATCCAACTCTTTTAAAATACCCTTCATATGATATAACACTACCGTATGATTTATTAAACTAAAATATCTTAGTACTCTTGAACAACCATAAACGAATAAATCTGTATCTTCGCTTAGACAAGCCCATGCTTTTTTTTTGAGTACTAACAAAGCACATAATTCATCTGCTTCGCTAGGGGCGTCATAATATGTCGCACCATATGCTCTAATTAATGTTTTAACCTTATCAACCTTCTCTTTATTTATTTGGACCATTTGTTGTTTTAGTTGTTTCATCGATAAAACGAGTTCCTTCTTTTCATTATATTTCATGTTCTCGTCTAATTGTAGTTTTAGTTTATCATATTCTAGTTGAGCATCTATTTTATCTTGCCTACGTTTTGTTAACAGAGCATTTTTTTCAGGAGGTGGCTTTCCGTCAAATATAAATATCGGTATAATGTTATAATATCTTAAAATAGACAACATTAGATACATATTTTCCATCAATAAATCTTCTGAATCATATTTATATAAATAAATGCTGACGTCTATTGCTATACGTTTTCCGGATAAATCAGCAATATTAATCATTTGTATTGATTCATTGCAATTATCCCTTAAATAACGGTTTAAATCTCTTATGCCCATGTCTTTAATTATTTGTGTTGAATAGATATACAAATAATTAACAATATCAATTTTTTATTATTGGTTTTTATTATTGGTTTTTATTATTGGTTTTTATTATTGGTATAAAAAATAAAAAATTGATTGTACATATTTTCTTTGGTATATACTAACAAAATGAATCAAAATATAAATGAATCTATACACGATTACGATACTATTTCTAACATTAACTTTGATGAGGCTAGCGAAGCATGGAAACAAAATAAAAAATCAATTGGAAACGGAATGTATAAATATATTTGTCAAGCTGTAAATACTAACAAAAAGGTATGTTGTAAAGTAGTGTATAAAGATAGTGAATATTGCTGGATACACCGAGGCAAAAATAACCATAAGTAATTTTATCCAAATTCACAAATGGTCATCCTTAAATTTCTTAATAAATAATCCGTTTTTTTTATTTTATTTTTTGTCATTTTTAATAAGAATTGTTCAACACATTGTATTCCATTTAATAAATTGTTTGTGTTATATTTATTTTCAATAAAATTACAAAAACGACCCAAATTAACTTGTGTTTTTTTAAATTGCAATAATGATTTGTTGTTAGTATCACACCATAATAAAAAATCCTGATAATTTGTAAATAAAATAGTGGTTAATATATAATAAGCTAAAATAGGCGTGTTTTCTTTGTATAATGTTTTTCTTATTTTATCTGAATTTATATTTTTATCGTAAAGCATCGCATATGACAATCCCATAAAATTTAAAACTTTTATCATTTGGAAAATAGAATAAACATACTCAAAATTAATAAACAATTCGGTATTCGATAAAAATTCCTCTACATTTGTTTTATCATTCATGCTAATATAACCACAAAATAATGTATTCATTAATCTTGCCCAAAATTCAGTATACGATTCATACAATTTAACATCTGTATTTACAGGAAAAATATTAAGTATTTTATTATTACCATTTGTAATATCCATATCAGAAAAATCCAATCCAAAATTATGAATCGTTTCGTGAATAAATACCTTAAACCATTCCTCTTTTCTAAATACCACAATTTCCGACTTTTTGGGACACGTTCTCGTAAATGCTGTATTCGCATGAATTCTATCTAATACTTCTATGTTAGAGTTAGGTAATGTTTTAAGTAAATTTGTATGATACACAAATATGTTTAAATTCGGAGAACATTGTTTTGAAGCATATTTATTCACAATATATAACCAAACTAACATATACTCTACATATGAGTTATATACACCAATTGATTTTTCAGGATTCACATTTTCAGACAAAAAATAAATACTAATATCTCTTTCGAATAAATTAAAAGAATAAGTATATGAACTCATAGAATACTTATCTATATGTTTTCTTATTTGTGACGGAAAATCATATGGTGAAAACGTTTTTGGCTTTGGTATTTGACTTACATTATTTATTGGGTCTATTTTTATTTTATAAAATAAGCTACCCATTTTTGACTTTATATTTTGAATATAACTAACACCACTATAGATTTCCTTATATATATTTTTAAAAATGGTACGTGTTTTATTTGTTTGTTTTATAGGCATTAAACATTCATGTTCTACAAAAAATGACATTAATTGCCGGCTCTCATTTGTTATATTCATTTATTAGTATATATTATGTTTTTATTATTTTTATTAATAAATAATACTAATTTGTAATTCTTACGGCCATCAACAATGGGGTTACTAATGACCAAATATAAGAGAAAACATTTGGTTTTTTAAATGACCTTAATTTAATTAATTCAATGGAGGTCTCTACGATTTTGTTTATATTATCCATTAATTCTTCATTATGTATACCGTTCTTACTGGCATGTATCATAAATAGCAATTGTAATAATGTTTTTATTATATTATATCGGTCAATGGTTGCAATAAGATAATTGTCTTTTTTAATAACCTTATAAATAATATTAACCATAATAATTATCTCTGGAATATCTTTCATGTCTATTTTGTCATCTACTATAATTTTTTTAAATGACAACTCCAATTGAACGAATAGTTTTGGTCGTTGTCTGCATAAAAATAAAAAGTATTTTCTCATTTCACGGGTTAAATTACAATTAAATGTCTTAAGAGTTGCTTTATTTTGGCCTAAAAAGTTTTCAAATATTTGGTGAAATGTAATTTTGGTTATTTCACATAACACTTCCTCTTTGTTAATTTCGGGAACAACAGGTTGTACAATAACAGGAAAAGGTACAAGCAAAGACGGAGGTTCTATGATAGGTTCTGGTTCTATAACTTGTTCTATCAATGCTTCATCAAAGTCCGGTTCACTCATTATATATTTAATGTATAAAAAATATTAAATATATACATCAAAAAATGCTAATATTTGTTTCTAAAATATTATAAATATTTGACTAAATTTCACCCTTTTCTATTTTATCTCGTATCAACATTAAACCATCATATACTTCTGGGGTTTCTCCTCTTTTATGGTGCATTAATTTGGCATTCTTAGTAGCTAACAACATATCCTTTAAATCTTCATTTTGTGTAAATTTAGCTTGTTGAGCTATAGATAATTCTCTGGTGGATCTCGTATCATAAAAATCCGGATCAATCTCTACATTTTTTGGACGCATTTGTTTATTCTTATACTTACCGGTTTTTCCGCCAGCACCTTTTGCCATTGCTGGATCTTGTGATAATTCTGTACCAGAATCTAATGTAAATGATAAATAAAAATCCGGATTATTCTTTTTAAATTTTGATGCCTGATAATAATGTTCCACAGAACCCCATCTATGATTGTCTAATGAAAATGGTTGTAACCAAAAATCAGATAGTTTTTTCCTCCATTTTGGTATTTTTGCTAATGTAGCAAATTCTGAAACAACACCTAATGGAATTTTCTCACCTGTACCCTTTCCTGGTTTTAGTTCATCTGAGGAATTATGGTAAAACATGAACACTATGTTGTCATCGTATAAATTCATTATTTTTGCATCTCCTAATTCATCAAATGTCGGAACCTCTGCCTTTTCGAATCCCGATTTAAAATTCTCAAATTCAGGAATATACGAAAAAACACCGGAATTTATTTCCATACATTTATCTGTTATCATTTTTTTAACATCATATGGTATCTCTTTAAAAGAGTATATTAACTTTTTATTGTAACCAATTAGTTTATAATGGTCTCCTGTATGATCAACCATTAAATAAAATTCAGGTTTAAATTCACCTCTACTTATAATTACAGGATCAACATCTGTTCCGCATTGTAAAACACCATCCAAATCACCGGACTTATATCTTTGACTAGAAAAAATAATAAATTTAATATTTAATACACGCTCTAAAATAGATACTGTTTTAGCATCTGCCCAAAAATCACATGTACGAATATATTTTTTTAATTCTTCCAATGATTTTATATTTTTCATAAATAAAACTTCATGTAAGTTATCCTTTGCGTATTCATGTTCTGCTTTCAGTTTATCAAATAGTCGTTTTATTTTTACAGCGGCATCTCTTACAATTAATTGTTGTTCTCTATCAATAGTTGCGGTTAGCTTAGCTTTTAATTCATCATACTCTTTCTTTTTTACAATTGACTCTGCGCGTGTATTATTTATTTCATTTGTAAACATATCATAACGCTCTTTATAATCATTAAATAATTCTTGTTTCACGTCGTCTGATACTTTGTGTCTTAATTTACTTACAGTAGTGTCTTGACCTATGTTATGAAACGCATCCCGTATTGTAGCAAATAAACAGTCCCCATTTCCCTCATTATCCAATATAGAATAATTCTTGTTTTTCATAAATTGTTGCATCCAATTATCATTCTCGCCTTCATGATACTTTTCTCTAATATTTTGAGCTATTTTAGCGGTTTCTGGTTTTAAAGGTTCCGGAATATTAGCACCGATTCTAGCGGTAAATATGTCTTTTCTAATTTGCGGAATAAGTATTTCTGTTTCATCTCTTTGTTTAGCTGGTTTCTCTTTATCTTTTTTTAACTTCTCCAAAGGAACCTTATCTTCTTTTGGTATCATTCTAAGGTTATTAATCATATCTTTGGTTGCAAACGTGTATATCAATGGTTCATTAACCCGTTCAACATCTAATAGACTATCTTCGTCAATATAATCTACCATATTAGATGAAGGAATTTCGTAAACACCTATTTGTATAACTTTATTATTATGCTTAACTAAATAAATGGGAAAATATGTTATGTTTTTATCGGCAAACGTATTTTTTGCTCCACCAATAGCTACAACAACTTCTAATTCTTTTATTTCGACTTGATATAAATTAGCTTCTGTATGTAAGTCATTCTGATCCACTCTTTTAAGCTCCGGATAATTAATAGTTTTGTCTATTTTAGATACAACCATATTGTATATAAAATACAAATATTTAATATTTTACAATTCTATATTATTAGTTTATACATTGTTATCACCAAAATTATTGTTATGGCCAAAATATAAACTGTTTCATTTTAGAATCATTTGATAATTCTGTAATGTAAGCCCACATTTTATTTCTTTTTTGTACCAATTCACAGTTTTCAGGTAAACTTTCAAAATATAATAATGTTGATATGATATCTTGTTTTTTACATTTTGAAGATTTTACGCTCTTGTCAATTCCATAATAATGACAAATTTTCAATAAATCCTTAACGGTACATGCTTCTAAATCTTCATTTTCATAAACCTCGTATTCTTCCATTAAGTCTTCTACTAAGTATTCCTCTTTCTCAAAATCAATCAATAAATTTTGTATTTCGTCATTTATTATATCGTTTGTTCCTATATCGTTTGTTCCTGTATCGTTTGTTCCTGTATTTTTCTCATGTAAAAAAAATGTAATTTGGTTGTCGGTTTTATTTTCCATTATTTAATACTATTTTATTATATATTTTTAATTTGTTTTATTACATATCTACTAAATCCATAAATTTGAATATAGCCTTATTTGATAAACTTTTATAATCAGTAGTCTTCGTTTTTGCTAATTTTGTAATTGTGTCTATTATACTATCTTCGTTAACCATATACGATTCATCGATTACATCTATATCAAATAAGATCGCAATATTTTCTGTTAGTTCATCTACTTCATTCTTTTTATTAGGCATATTTATTAGTTCCAATACCAATTGTAATAATTTTATTAACAATGCGACTATTCCATCCTTAGAAATTAAACCAATTATAGCTAAATTTTTGTAGAATGAAGTAACAGATCTACGTTTTTCATTCTGTTTGTTTATATCGCAAAACATATCATAATCTTTTTCAGGATCAACATATTGGACATTTTTGTATTGTTCAAATATATCTTCATATTTATCGTAGAATAATGTTCTTAACCATTCATGATTCGTCACTAATTCAGCAAACAGCTCTGCGTATATTTTTGAGTAAAATTTATTTGAAGAGGATAAATCATACAGGATATTACCTATTTTTATAATATTTTCCTCACCAATATCTCCATTTAAAATCTTTTCTACCTTGTCATTTATTTTATCTTTTATGTCTGAAAATGTCTTGTCAGTTAATTTATTTAGAAGCAATCGTATTTGGTCTATATCTAGATCTATACCCGACTTTTGTTCTATTTTAGTAGTCTGAAAAGTCAATATTGAATCCCATTCATCATTACTTGTCTCCATTCCCTTATTACCTCTACGCTTTTTATTTAAATTATTGTTTCTGATTGGCGCTACTTGTTGATTTATTGAATTAGAACTAATAGGTTGAACTACTTTACTAAATACATTTGATCTTAATCCATTCGAACCTACTTTCTTACATAAATTATTTATTAGCTCCACTGTATCTTCTGGAAGTGTAAATTCAAAACCACTCAATGATATGTCTTTTATTTGTTGAAGAGTATATTTCATAGTTGCTGTCATTATGTGTTTAGATTAATTGTTAGTATTATATTTATATCAATTTTTTTTATATAATATTATTTTAAAATACACTTAAATATAACATCGTTATTCATATATATATAATGTCATACAAAAACGAGCATATGAATAAAAACGAAGGATCTAATAAAAACGAACCATCTAATAAAAACGAATCATCTAATAAAAACGAAGGATCTAATAAAAACGAATCATCTAATATTATAGAAGGTACACAAAAAAATGAAACTGTCAATAATGTTGAAGAAGAAGAACCTCCTATTCATATTTATAATTCATGGGATGAACTACAATTAAATAAAGATATCTTAAGAGGTATTTATGCTTATGGATATGAAAATCCTAGCCCTATACAGGGTAAAGCGATTGAACCTATTAAAAATGGTAGAGATATTATTGCTCAAGCACAATCTGGTACAGGAAAAACAGCCGCATTTTCTGTTGGTGCTCTTTCTCGAATTAAACTTTCAGAAAATTATAATCAAGTCCTTATTATGGCACCTACTCATGAATTAGCAAAACAAATTTCATCTGTCATTACCAGTTTATCTAGTATGATGGACGGTATACGTATTAAAACGATTGTCGGCGGTTCTTCAATTATCGATGATGTTACTTCTATGCGCGAAACCCCTCCACATATTATTGTTGGATGCCCTGGAAGAATTTCTGATATGATCAGACGAAGACATATTAATGCTAATAAATTTAAATTGGTGATTCTTGACGAAGCAGACGAAATGTTATCTTCGGGGTTCAAAGATCAGGTTTACAATGTATTTCAACATCTTAATACAAATGTCCAGATTGCCCTATTTAGTGCTACTTTACCTAATAATATATATCAAATTACAAATAAGTTTATGAGAAACCCTATAAAGATTAGTGTGAAAAGTGAAAGTCTTACATTAGAGGGTATTAAACAACACTATATAGCTCTAGAAGATGATAGACAAAAATACCTAACACTCAAGGATATATATCAATACATTTCAATGTCTCAATGTATTATTTACGCCAACAGTGTTAAAAGAGTTATGGAACTTTTTTCAGCAATGAAAGAAGATAATTTTCCGGTATCTTGTATTCATAGCAATATGGAAAAGTCTGAAAGAGAGCAATCGTTTAAAGAGTTTAGAACTGGACAATCACGTGTTCTTATTTCATCTAATATTACATCTAGAGGTATAGATATTCAACAAGTAAGCGTTGTTATTAATTTTGACCTACCTAGAGACATTCATACATACCTTCACAGAATTGGGCGAACAGGTAGATGGGGTAGAAAAGGAACAGGTATTAATTTTATTACTAGACGTGATATTTTCAAAATGAAAGAGATTGAAACGTATTATTCTACAGAAATTACTGAACTACCACACAATTTTAACATTATTTAATTTTTATTCTATAAATTCGTAAGATATTTTTATATATATTATATTTTACAAATAATGACAGACAAAAAACCATACAAGAGTTTAGAAACATTAAACGAAGTTTTTAAAATACCTATTTGTTATAATAAAAAAGTTAAAAAACTTAATGACACTGTTATTAATGATTTAGAATTAATACAAACGAAAGAACCGAACGAAATGTCTATTTATACAAATGTATTTAATTCATCTAATAAATCTTCGTTAAAAATTATTGAGCAATTCGCATCTAACTATACAACTGATACTGAATATTTAAAAGATACACAGCAGTTTATTAATTCATTAAATAAAGAAGACATAAACAATATTCATAATAAACATAACTTCAGTACCAGTGATTTAGACGATATTGTTAGTTCATGGGGAGAAATTAAGGGTGAAACTGGGTTTCTTGAAAAATACCTATATATTGATTGGGAATTTGCGAAGCATCTTAATAATAATCCGTTATTTTTACAACTTATGAATATTTATTATGTCGCCTCTCCTATATTATCATTATGTTTACCCATTTTTGTTCTTATTATACCTTTTTTTATAATTAAATTAAAAGGTATTGAACTCAATATTAAAGAGTATATTGAAATTCTAAAAAGTATTATTTCAAATCATGCGATGTTTAAAGTTTTTTCTCAGTTTAATCAAGTAGACACCAATCAAAAGATATATCTTGTCATTTCTGCGGCATTTTATGTATTTTCCATTTATCAAAATGTGTTAGTTTGTATTCGGTTTTATTCCAATATGCAAAAGATACATACCTACCTATTTAAATTTAGAAAATATTTGGGCTATACAATAGAAATGATAAATTATCACTCTTCTAAAACAAATGAACTAACAAAATACAACGAATTTAATAAAAATATGACCTACAATACAGACATAATAACAAAATTATATAATAAACTAAATACAATAACTCCCTTCACTATCTCATTTTTAAAACTTAAGGAAATTGGCGATATTATGCATGTTTTTTATGAATTATACGACAATGAACTATATAATAATGTTATGTTATATTCTTTTGGGTTTCATGGTTACTTCACAATGATATGTCACTTTAATACCAATATTAAAGAAAATAAACTTTCAAAAACGCAGTTCATTAAAAAAGGTAAGCCTATATTTAAAAAAATGTATTATCCCAAATTCATTAATGAACAATTCAATAAAATTGTAAAAAATGACTGTAAATTAAATAAAAATATGATCATTACTGGACCGAACGCATCCGGTAAAACAACTACACTTAAAACGGCATTAATAAATGTTATATTGTCTCAGCAATTTGGTTACGGTTGTTTTGAATCATTACAATTAACACCATACGATTTATTTCATTGTTATTTAAATATACCCGATACATCTGGGCGTGACAGTTTATTTCAAGCTGAAGCAAAACGATGTAAAGAAATTATAGATTGTGTAAAAGAAAAAGACGGTAAAAGTCACTTTTGTATTTTTGATGAACTATATTCAGGTACTAACCCCGAGGAAGCAGTTATTAGTGGTACCGCCTTTATGGATTATCTTGTTAAAAATAATAGAGTCACTTGTCTTTTAACGACACATTACGTTAAATTATGCAAAAACCTTTTAAAAAACACAAGGCTAAAAAATTATAATATGAAAACGATTATTAATAATGATAATATTGAGTATACATATTTAATTCAAGACGGAATATCAAAAACCAAAGGTGGATTAAGGGTTCTACGCGATATGAATTACCCTAAAGAAATATTAGACATCACAAAAATGTAATATTTTTATTCGTTGTAAAAAATATAAATTTATATTCATATTTTTTAAGAATGCAACTCTCAGAAATATTTAGCACACCATTTTTATTAAGTATTACAATTATTATCATATTATTTGGTTGTATATTCGCGTACATTAGTTATAAAATGACGGATCAAGATCACAAAATTAACTCAATGATGGGATTAGTTACAAGTATGGCAGAAGAAACTCAATATTTTAGGAACAAAATAAACCAGATACAAAGTCATTTGCCTTCAGCTCCGGTTGACGTATCAACTGTAGGAGGTACGAAACATATTGAGCTTATAGCTGTTTCAGACGACGAAGATTCTGATTCTGATTCTGATTCTGATGTAGCTTCAGACGAAGCCGTTTCCGACGATGAAGTAGAAGACGATGAAGAAGAAGTAGAAGACGATGACGAAGTAGAAGTAGAAGACGATGATGAAGTAGAAGTAGAAGACGATGAACTATCTATTGCCACTAATCTTGTTTTTGGCAATGAAGATAATAAAGATATAAAAATAATAAACTTACCTTTAGATATCATTACACATAATTTTGCTGATATAGATGTTGAAGAAATTAATAATGACATTTTATTAACTGAAACAACCGAAGATAATACATTTTTAAAAACAAACGTTAATCTAAATAGTGATTTAGAAATTATAGAAGAAAATCATAAAACTGACTATAAAAAACTTACCATCAATAAACTAAAAGACCTTGTTGTTAATAAAGGTATAACAAGCGATGTATCAAAATTAAAGAAAAATGACTTGATCAAGTTACTTGAAGATGAATAAAAATGTCTGAAGATGAATAATATTATCTAACTTTAGTATAATATGAATAAAACTTATTATACTATAGAACCTCAAAATCAAATACAGGGTTTAAATTATAATTCATGGCAACCAACTGCTATAACAAACCAAAAAATACTAGTGGATACTGGCATTCAATCAAATTGGAAATATCGTCAATATATGCAAAAAAACGCAAATCATATTATGAAGTATAATACAATGGAAAATATTTATGAATCTGGTAATAATCCTTATCCTACCTTAAACACACAACCTACTATCAAACATCCTTATTTATTATCTAGCATCCATGACAATAACAACCCACCTGGATTAAATTTAGTCAATAGCGATTTAAAACAAAGCTATTTAACAAAGGAACAAATGAGAGCACGAATGGTATCGCCGTCAATACCAATTCCCATCAATTTTTAAATACTAACTGCTTCGTGAAAACACCTTTTTCTTTTACTCATCTACCTCCATAAATTTAGCATAAATATATCCGTCTCCTTCTGAATACAGTTTACTACAACTGATTTCGAATATTAAAGAATCATCTGTATACAATTTATCATTTAAAGCGTCCAACACAAATTTAACCATATTATCCAAATCTTTATTATTAATATTATATTTTGGAGACGTGTCTTTTAATATATGTGAATTTTTACCACTTTTAAAGTGGATTTTTGGTCTTTTACAGTAAAAATTTAAAACACATTTTATTGGTTTTGTCATCTTTTCTTCCGGGAAATTTTCTATTACCTTTATAAATTCGTCTTTATCCTTTTTTGATGGATCATAAGTCCCTCCTTTTAATCTATGTCTGTGTCTTTTTAAACTAACCGGCTCAAATTTTATCGTGCTTTCAAATATCATTAATATAAATTAGATAAAGTATTTATATTAGTATTTTTTATAATTATTAACACATAATTTATATTAATTTTAAAATAATATATATTGTAATTCGTACTACTTAAAATTAATTGTTCTTATTATTTCATAATGGATAAGGATATTATAGATATTTCTATGGATTTTGATAATTTAGATAATTTTGGTAGTAGCAGTAAATCAAATTTTAGTAAATCTAATTTTGGTGGCGGAATCGAACTGTTAATGAAAAGCCAGGATGTTAAAACGAATACAAGTGATATTGAAATTGATGATTTAAACAATTTAGAAAACGAACTAAATGATTTAGCATCCGAAACTATCCCAATGACCAATTCATTTAATTCTGGATTATTTGGGGATAAATTAAATTTCGATGATAAACCTTCTGTAAGATTTGATGACAATATTCAAATGAATGATTCGAATTTGGGAAGATCAACCGCCAATTCTGCTAGTGACACAAAAACTTGGGATGGTTATGATAAGTTCAATAATATTCCAATTAATCCAGATCAGCATATGTCTAGTCAACCTAGGTTAACAAAGGATGAAACCTTAAGAGAAAAATTCAAATATCTACGAAAGCTTGAGGCGCTTGAAAAGAAAGGTGTTGAACTAACGAAGAAATACAATATGGATTCTAATTTATCTGAAATGCAGGGAGAATACGAGATGATTATGGAAGAAAAAACCAAACAAAATTCCGTTAAATTTCAAGGCAATATGATGATGGCTGTTATCAATGGACTAGAATTTCTTAATAATCGTTTCGACCCATTCGATGTTAAAATTGATGGATGGGGTGAACAAATTAACGAAAACATCAACGATTATGACGATATTTTTGGCGAGCTATACGACAAATACAAATCAAAAGCCACTATTGCCCCTGAACTAAAATTATTGTTTCAATTGGGTGGAAGTGCTATGATGGTTCACATGACGAATACGATGTTTAAGAGTGCTATGCCTGGTGTGGATGATATATTAAGACAGAATCCTGATTTAATGCGTCAATTTCAATCGGCGGCAGTAAATTCCATGGCTGGGTCTAATCCTGGATTCTCTGGATTTATGAGCGGATTAATGAACCCTGAACCATCCGTTCCTCAAGGACGTGGACCTCCTCCCCCTATGTCAACACAAGGTCCTAATGGCGCACAACCACCTGCGAATCGTGCTGGAAATAATATGGGATCTATGAACATGGGACGCCCTGATGTATCAATGGCTCGTTCTACATCATTTGCCGATGACGGAATTAGCATTCAGGAATCAAATATGGGTATTCCTGGATTTGAACCTCCTCATAAAAGCTCCAGACGCCCTGATATGAAAGGACCAAGCGACATTTCTGATATTCTTTCTGGACTAAAAACAAAAACGATTGACATCGCTCTAAGTGCTCCAAGGGTTCAACAAGGCGGGTTTGAAGATAACAACAATAGTACAATTAGTATCGAAGATTTGAAAAGTATTCAAAGCAATGCGAATATCCCCAAACGAAGTAGAAGACGCCCTAATTCAAATAAAAATACCGTTAGTCTAGATATTTAATCTAGATATTTAGTTACTTATTTTATATTATATATGTATAATATAAATGAACCGAGCAGTAATAGGTGAAGGAGGTTATGGTTGCGTTCATCAACCTAGTATACATTGTAAGAAACCACCAAAACCTAATTTCAAGTATACAAATTATGTATCAAAAATTATGGAAAATAAAGAAGCCATAAAAGAATTACACGAATTTGTCATTATTGAGAAAATTGACCCAAAAAACGAATATCATTTAGATACACCAATTTTATGTGAACCGAATTTAGATGAACCCAATGTAAAAAAAAATATAGAACAGTGTAAATATATAAAGTTAGCAAAAATTGAAGCTAAACCCAGTGATTACAGTATTTTGGTTTTAAAATATGGCGGTCCTGATTTGAAGGCATTTACTAAATCATATATGAAAAAATACTTTGCTCAAAATAAGACAACAAAAGTAGACAATTTTTGGTTGGAAGTTCACCATTTAATTAAAGGACTTAAGTTTTTTAAAGAACATGGACTTGTTCATAATGACATCAAACCGCAAAATATTTTATTTGATTTTAAAAATGGAACTATGAAATATATTGATTTTGGACTTATGCGACCAAAAAAAACAGTATTAAATACATCTGAAAAAGACACCAATTTTTTAAGTTGTTTTCACTGGTCTTACCCATTTGATTGTGGCTTTATGAATAAATCCAGTTATACTTTGTATAAAATGTATTCTGATGTTAAACGCGAAAATCTTAAAAGGGAATTAAGTGAAGTAATTATTTTAGGTAAAAGTAACACAAATACTCTTAAATTACCCATTAAAAACCCCAAGGGATTTGAACTGATATTCTCATATTTAAATCCTGATGGTAGCATACCTAATGCTGCTGTACAACAAGGATATATAGATACTTTTTTCAACGGGTTTAATCAGTTAGTTTCAAAAAAATCATATACTAAAGTACTAGACATTTTCACTGACTCTATAGACGTATTCGGTCTAGGTTTTACATTACAATTTATGGCAAATAATTTTAAACAAAAAAAATTGTTGCCTTTAGATGATTATATCCGTTTATCTACCTTCTTTCATAAAATGTATGATTTTAATCCCTTAACCAGAGTTATTGATATTGATGCTTTGTTAACAGAATACGAAAATATTTTACTTGAAACTGGTGCGTTAATCAGATTAAACAAGGATTTTAAAGATCACAAACTTATTGATAAATCTCCTGTACCTACAGCGATTATGAGACAAGCTAAGATTGATGATAGTAGCACTCCGTCCCATTTGTCCAAAGAATTAGAAAAATTTGCCGAAAAAGACGTCGTTGAAATTACTCATTGTCCTCAAGGCAAAGAGAGAAACCCTTTAACGAAACGCTGTGTTAAAAATTGTAAAACAGGATATTACAGAAATGAAAAATTTAAATGTGTTAAGACCAGAAAAAATAATTCGATTAAGGATAAAACTGTTTCCTGTCCTCAAGGCAAAGAGAGAAACCCTTATACGAAACGATGTGTAAACAAGTGTAAAACAGGATATTACAGAAATGAAAAATTTAAATGTGTTAAGACCAGAAAAAATAATTCGATTAAGGATAAAACTGTTTCCTGTCCTGAAGGCAAAGAGATAAACCCTTTAACGAAACGCTGTGTAAATAAGTGTCAAACAGGATATTACAGAAATGAAAAATTTAAATGCGTTAAAACCAAGAATAAATAAATTTTACAAAATTTGGTTTAAAAGGTTTCTTTTATTAAATGTAAATATATAATGATTGAACAAGAATATATAATGCTTATTATGAATTGTAAGAAATATATTAAAAAAGCCATATTCCAAAAAAAAACATGGCTACCAAATATTCCACTGTATTTAAAATATTATCACGTGATTGGCGACCCTGAATTGGATCATGAATTTAAATTTGATAATGAGAATCATGTTCTATGGGTAAAGTCCGGAGATGATTACAATTCTTTACCAAATAAAGTGATTACGGCATATAATGCTGTTTTCGAAACATTTAATTTTAAATACTTATTTAAAACAGACGACGACCAAATTCTAGTAAACCCCAAATTCTTCGATATATTATCAGGGTTAATTCTAACGACTGTTCCACAAATTCATTATGGTGGTTATATTGTAGATGTTCCGAAACCATATCTATCTGAATACTATAAAATACATCCGGAATTACCCAAAAAATTACCCATATTACAAACGAAGTATTGTAGCGGACGTTTTTATTTTCTATCTAAACCTGCCATATCAAACTTATTAAGTAAGAGAAAAATAATATCAAAGGAATATCTAGAGGATTATGCGATTGGCTTTAATTTAGACCCTTATTTTAAGAGTAACATGTTAAAATTGGCAACCCAGACTGCTTTCACAGATATTGAACTGAGTGATTTTCCAAAGTGGATTGAACAAGGTAAAATATAACTTTTTATTTTCATATTGTATATTAATGGCACAATATGAAAATGGATTATTTATTTTTAGACGAGATCTAAGAATTATTGATAACAATGGCTTAAATTTATTAAATAGTCAGTGTAAAAATATTTACACAATATTTATTTTTACTCCTGAACAAGTTACAAATGCTAACAAATTTAAATCAGACAATGCCGTACAGTTTATGATTGAATCGTTAAAAGATTTGTCTTCACAAATAAATAAAATGGGAGGCAAATTATTGACATTCTACGGACATAACGACAAAGTTGTTGCAGATTGTATTAAAGCTTTTAATATTGACGTTGTTTGTTTTAATTTAGACATAACGCCTTATGCTAGAGAGAGAGACGAAAAAATACTTAAATTATGTCAGCATATGAAGACATATATTATGTGTAATTATGATTATTATCTTTGTAATCCAGGAACAATTGTTAACGGGTCAAAAACGCCTTATGTTAAGTTTACACCATACTATGATAAGGCCAAGAAGTTAAAAGTTGAACCTCCTGCCAAAATGAGAAAACTACATTTAAAAAAGAGTGACGCACATATTCCCAATAAAATCACGCTTGATGAAGCAATGAAAAAATTTGTTGGAAATGAAAATCTATATATTTTAGTTAAAGGTGGACGACAAGAGGCAATTAAAATTTTAAAAACTGCCGTAAGAAGTCAATCTCATTATTCTAAAACCCATAACGATTTGGAAAAACCAACAAGTCATCTGTCTGCTTATATTAATTTTGGCAACTTATCCATACGCGAAATTTATTACGCATTTAAGTCTAATACTGAATTCATTCGTCAATTATATTGGGGGAGTTTTTATGCAAATGTTATATTTAATTATCCTCAAATAATACACAAATCATTAAAACCAAAATATGATAATATAAAATGGTATCATAATGAAGGTTGGTTTAAGAAATGGTGCGATGGAAAAACCAATTTCCCAATAATAGATAGTTGTATGCAAGAATTAAACACTACCGGGTATTTACATGGACGCGGACGATTAATTGTGGCATCTTTTTTGGTTAAAACTATGTTAATTAACTATAAAAAAGGAGAACAATATTTTGCGAAAAATTTAACAGACTATAATATCACAAATAATCTGAATAATTGGATGTGGGTTACGGGAAATGGTGCGAGTTCGCAAGAATATTTTAAAATATTTAATCCGTGGTCTCAGAGTTTGGAACATGACAATGACGCGGTGTATATAAAAAAATGGTTACCACAATTGCGTGACGTTCCTGCTAAGGCAATTCATACTTGGTATAAAGAATGGGAGAATTACAAAGACACAGGATACGGTAAACCAATTTTAGATTATGACGAACAAAAACAAAAGGTATTACAAGCATATAGAGAAGCATTAAAATAAATTAAAAATAATTTAAAATCAATATTAATTCTCTTTTTGTATTATTGTTTCCTTCGCAACATTACTAATTATTTTAGTTATGTTTTTTGTTCCTTCTTCCTTATCTAGTCCGTTCATTGAGTTACTAACAATTTTTAGGTACAGATTATTTTTCTTTGATTCTGAATTTGTACAGTCTGGATTGGTTTCCTTCCACTCCATTATTTTTTTTATATTTTCATTCGCTATTACTTTTATTGCCTTTGTTAAAAGCGGTTTCTCTTCACCCTCCTTTTCCCATTTATCATTATCCTTTATATATATTATTTCTCGTTTATAGTCACTACAATGAATCGGTCTTTGATATTGTTCTAAGTTATTAAGATGTTTTAATATTATACTTGATATACCTTCAATATATCCTTGCCTCCCTGTGTTTTCCAAATCCGTTAAACTAACTTTAATTGAACTAACAAAATCACTAATGTTTAAAGCGTCTTTACATGTTTCATTTAAAAAGAAATTTAAATTAAATGTTTTGTTATGTGAGTTTGTATGAGTAGTGTTATGTGTACCAGTCTTAATGACATCCATCATTATATTCTGTGTAGATATATTTTGAGCCATCATCATATTTTTCATCTCTGAATTTTCTTTCATTAAATATTTCATAATCTCTTTAAGCTCGTTAACTTCACTGGACGTTGTAATAGTTTCTTTTTCCTCTGTTTTATCTTTAAAATTACATGTTTTAGAATGTTTCCATAATCCAGAACGTGTTTTAAATTCTTTATTACATTTTTCACAGCACATGGTGCCATTTTTTTGCCACTTTTTGCCACTTTGTGTTTCTAAAATGTGTCCATTTGTTTCCTGAGAATGTTTAGCTGTTTCAATATGTTTTTTCCAATTATACACTTTACTACATGTATAGTCACATTTTTCGCAATAATAATTATGTGCCACTTTTTTGCCACTTTTTGCCACTAAATTGTTTCCTAAAGTTTCCATATAATAGAAAAAGATTATTTTTTTAAGTTTTAATATAAAAAATTACAATCACAAAATTAAATTTATTTTTTTGGTGTTGTGACGCTAATTTTTATTTATGGTCACAAATTAACTTTTTTTAATAAAGTATTTCGGTTTTCCATTTTTGGACATTTATAAATGTCCATTTTTCAAAACCTAATTTACTTTTTGTTTTTGTTTTGTCAAATTATATATATAATTCATTTTTAACTTAAAGAAATGAATAATATTAATTTTCTTTTTGTATTATTGTTTCCTTCGCAACATTACTAATTATTTTAGTTATGTTTTTTGTTCCTTCTTCCTTATCTAGTCCGTTCATTGAGTTACTAACTATTTTTAGATATAGATTATTCTTCTTTGATTCTGAATTTGTACAGTCTGGATTGGTTTCCTTCCACTCCATTATTTTTTTTATATTTTCATTCGCTATTACTTTTATTGCCTTTGTTAAAAGCGGTTTCTCTTCACCCTCCTTTTCCC
>Ga0247722_10000290_pt1 | contig 32434 bp, 30 predicted proteins | sample MSEWelMarce3H_FC_FD_189094 | JGI IMG/M metagenome (GOLD analysis project Ga0247722, IMG submission 189094) | Subsurface sediment microbial communities from gas well in West Virginia, United States - MSEEL Well Study Marcellus 3H_FC | ecosystem: Environmental > Terrestrial > Deep subsurface >... | reverse complement strand
ACCCAGACCCGCCTGCCGCTTTTGCTTCTTGAAGAGCACACGACCCCCTGAATTCTTCAGGTCCAGCGCACCAATGTTATGACTCTTCATCACACGAACGATAATGTCCTCCAGAGCCTTCATCTTTGTATTTGCCTCGCGAACCTGGATTTTACGGGTATCGTTCTCCTCTTTGAGGCGGCGCCACTCAATAATAGAGTGCGTCAGCATTGCGAGCTCATTCTCTTGAGGTGTTGTCAGTGTATTGCATTCCATATCTTGTTCTGCAGCCATTTCTAATTATATGAAGTATCGTCATTACTGTTTAAATGCTTTTAGCTAAATTCTTTTAGTAAAAATTGAATCAGGTCCACAGGATTCAGTAAGGTACCATGACACTTGAAGAAGAGGCTCATACCATTCTCTATGAACTCTGGTTCTCGGTAGCAGAGACCATTTTCCATCGTGTATGTGCAATTACAGAGCTAACCGAGGAGCAGATGCAGGCCCTTCAGTCCGTCGCACTTCGCCCCAATGATTTCCAGATTCAGGTGGATCATGCAAAATAGAGCTTCATACGTTCACGAATTTGTCCGCGGCAAATATAACAACTTGTTGTTTGTTTTTTCGAACAGATTGCACAAAATGTGTGACCGCATGGTACGATCGTATATGAAACGGGCTCTGTAATGCAAATGGAACAACGGGGCTCCGCCCCGTCATTTCGTAACATGCTTTGCGTAGAGAGGATCTGCCGACACATGTTCCATTTCTTATAATTCTCGATTAACTCCTTGTAATTTTCCTCAAAATGAGCGGATTGATAAATGGATTCCGCATATTTAGAAAAAGAGTCCAACAGAGGAGGCAGTGATTCATTGCTGGTGAGACTTGTGATCATGGGGATGCGGTGATTTAATTTATCCAGCATTTCAATCTTTTCAAATAAGGTAGTTTCTAAGCGTAGTACCTCTTCACCAATATTTTTATATTGATAGACCATCCAACGAATTTGCTTGATAAAGTCCTCCAGTCCACCATCACCACGATTGCGTTTCAAACCTTCATTCAAATCATGTATGGTACGATCCAATGATGCATCCAGATTGAGCTCTTTTAATAGGCTGCTTTTGGCGACACATTTTAGCGTTGGAACTTCGTGACCATATCTTCGAAAAATGGTTTCTGCAATTCCAAGCATATGTGGTGTCTTTTCAGGATTTGACATAAAAGAAAAGATTTCATTATTATGTTTGGTAATGAGATCCTTTAGCTTTTTCTTGGAAATATGGGTCGAGGTCTGAATGGTTTCTTCTACGGTAGTTTTGACCTCAACGCAGTGCTTTGATAACAGATTGGAGACAGTTGATTTGTATTTTCCTGATACATGTGTATCCAATGTAATATCAGGTATCACATCTTCATCTTCCCATGCGACAGGGGCATATTCAATGCTATTATGTGGCACAGAACTGGATGCCATTCTAATGATTTCGTGTATTCCAATTACTTTGCAAATTCCACACGGCTGCCTTTTACATGTACCATTTGTCTGAACCGGAACATCACATTTGGCTGGGTCCTCTAGTATCCAAATCTTGCATATATTGCCGATATGCCTTCATATCGACTGTCCCAAATCCTGGGATAGATACAGACAGATCTTTACTTTTTTCTGGTAAGACAGGGATTAGTTCAAGTTGATCCACAACACTTTTCTTATAATCACCGCCTTTCATTGTGCGGCGGCATGTCTTCACTTTTCGTGCAACTTTTCGCGTTACTTTTCGCATCGACTTTGTCATCCCTTGTCGCTTTGACTTCGTCATCGCTTTCCGCTTTCGCATTCTACTAAAAATAAGGTTATTTAAAACCTTATTTGACATAGACTACTCGCATCTTATTTAGTTTTCCATACTCTTCCAATGTATAACGGAGAGTCAGCTTCTTTGATGATTTCTTTTGAAGTTTAATAGACCGTGCTGCCAAATAGGCTGCAATCACTTTATCATTGTCTTCCACCTCCAGTAAGTGTGGCGGATCCTCTTTTATCTGCTTAGGAAGCAGTGTCCTCGAAGTAATCTTGTATTCCTCCAGAACACTGGGCGAAAGAAGTTGTTCCATATAAACTGGCTCGGTAAAGAGCCGCGAGGGTGTAGCAGGGCAATTCTTTGTTAAATGTCCGTAATCCGCACAGTGTGAACAATACGAACTGGTACGAAGCGGGCAATGTGCCTCGCCATGTTTTACGGAGAAATCTACCAAAATGGGTTTACAAATGCTACACATGGGTTGTAAATTGATACCGTTCGACCAATTTCAATTTTATTTTTTAGAGAGTGAATCCACAAACAAATAATCATTATGTGTACCATCCCAATGAGGATTATCACGAGGGTTATAATTGGTAACATTACGAAGTAGGGTGTAATGATGTCCCTCTAAAAATGATACAATCATTGCATAATCCTTTTGATATACTTCAATTAGCATATAGGTAGGACGATACTTATTCAAATTCAATCCGCGTAGCACTTCATATTCATATCCTTCCACATCCAATGACAAAAAGTCAATGTGCGAGATATGATTCATATCCAATATTTTTTCCAAGGTAATCGCACTACATCGATGTAATTGTTTACTATTCAAGCGTGTGCTATTTACACTTGACATTAAGTTGCCATTAAAATCACCATTAACATATGGTTCACGATATTCATTCGAAACACAGGCAGCATTGACACATATACTATTGGGACGATTCTTGACGCATTCTGTATAGGCTGTTATCGATGGTTCAATGAGTATACCCGTCCATCCTCTATAAAATTCAAAAAAAGCAGTATTGCTTTGTGTCAATCCATTATTTGCTCCCAACTCAATATACACTCCATTTGTTTTTGATTCAAATAGCTGATCTAACAATGTATCAAGTTGTTCTCCCTTGCTTGTACAATGACTATACGACTGCATCTATTCTAATGAATAAACCATTCCTTAAATCCGGTACCTATAATAGATCCCATGTCAGCCAGCCACATTCACTTTTTCTTGAATTTGAAAGATCAAATTAAATTATATCACTGGCAAACACGTGTCTACGCTCGACACATTGCCACCGACCACATCCTGGAAAAACTGGAGAAATCCATTGATTCCTTTGTCGAAGTCTACATCGGTAAATATGGTCGTCCTCGTATCACCGGTTCTCATGCCAGCATTACTCTTCATAATCTAACAGAGGCTGGCGCTGCTCGTCTTATTAAAGCCTCTGTGAAACACCTACAGGGTCCTCTTAGTCGATCGCTACGCCCTGGTGTTGATGCCGATTTATTAACCATTCGGGATGATATGGTTACGGATTTAAATCAGCTCCTCTATCTATTTACGCTGCATTAGATCTATGCACATTTAAAATGTGCATAGTCACCAGCCTCTGCATAATAAATGCACAGCCCTAAAGCGGAAAAGGAACAACCCATGATAATTGTGGAATGGATGGAACATCAGAGATTGTACTATTTCCATTTGCCATTGCATTAAATGGGTATAACTTATTAATAAGAGCAACCGATGCCTTGTATTGTGTATATTCTTGATAGGTTATAAAACGATAATAGATAGGAGCCTTACCTGTTTTTGTATAATCCACATAGGCATTTGAATTATAGGCATACACTTTTCTAAATAGAGAAATCTGATTGGAATATTGTAGTAACTGTTGCTGAGATAAGGTGGTAACAAATGGAGCTAATGGAACATTAGCAGCATCATACTGACCCAAAGAAAAGGTGGATATGGACGATGTCATCGGAAGCAAATAGGGTGAAACATCCGTTTGACCTATAAAAAAGTATTTATACGACGAATTCTGATTTAACCATCCCGCTAGTCCCTGTATGTTATAAAAAGAAGCAGGAGGGATAGACGGCGTACTCGGAAAGGTAGACATGATGAGCGGGCTTTGCGACATCTCTATCTTATTTTAATATAAAGATATGTTTGTACTATACACATAATGACTGGTATACTTCCTGGAAATACTATTTTACCTATTGAAGAAAGAGAGGATACCTCATTGACATCCTTATCCCTATCAGTAAATCGAAGTGTTATTGTATTAGCCTCAAATGATGTCAATGATCAGAGCTTATTTCTGAATGGTCTCACCCAAAACATTTTAATTTTATATCATTTATTTGAGAGTCTAGGGTATTGCGTCTATTTGTTGCAACATGGATCAAATCCATCCTCTGAAAAAAAGACATTTATTCAGTCCTATCGTACGATTACCACTCAGGAGCTCATTATGAAACCACGAAATATCAAGGCTCTGATTGAAATTGGAATGAGCCTCGATGCCATTTCTCGAAATTATCTTCGCTCCATTGGATCAAAAATCATAAAATTGTATCTTGGAAACATTTTGAATATTGATATTGAAACCATTCAAAATTGTAAGAGCATTTTCTTTCATCATCATATTGTTGGAGAAATTGACGAGATTTGGACGAGTCCCCATTATCAACAGCATATTGACTATGCTGCACTATTAAATCGTACTGAGTTAGATCATGGGCGTATTGTACCGTATGTATGGGATCCCTGTTTTCTAACACAATATGGAATCAAAGATACCATGGAATGGACTCCTCCTCCCTCCTGGGAGAAAACTGATTTCGTGATGATGGATCCAAATATTTCCTTTCAAAAATGTTTTTTCTATCCCCTATTGCTTTTAGAGGCCTATTCTAAACGGCATCCTGAATGGAAAGGAAAAGTTCATGTGATTAATGGAGATCGTATTAAATTGTCGGCCAATGCACAACATACCTTCTTACATTCGTTGTCTCTCTTTCATGCATCACGCATTATCTTATATCCGCGCAAAACGATTCATGCTGCACTGAAAGAGCATCGGTCCGCCTGTTTTATTACTCATCAGTGGAATAATGAGTATAATTATATGACATTGGAACTGTTATACTGTAATTATCCGATTCTACATAATTCGGAGGGATGGTCACCTTATGGATATTATTATTCGATTAATGAGTGGGAGAAGGCCATGGAAAGAGTTCATCAGGCGATTTCCGCTCATCATGACAATCGATATATTTATCAGACCCATGCCGCCCAACTCATTTGGAAACATAGTGTTCATCATCCACGCATCCAAGAACGCTGGCGTACTATCCTGGCTGACATCTAAAGATCCGATTCATATACCAAGTAATCCCCATGTTGCAGATTGGAATCTCTTATGTATCTCATTCCGTTTTATTTGACCATGGTGCAAATCAAACGGCATTCACTCTTGCAGAGGTCTTTGAATCTCTTGGACACTCCATTACCTTCCTATCCACTGTCGAAGAATCATTGGAGTATCCATCCAATCGCCGCTCACAATCTCTCTATGACGCCAACGGGTTTGATTGGTTATTTGACATTGATGGACTCCTTTCACCCGAAGTTCGTTCCACAGTGGCAAAGCAAACCATCGTCTTTCTCCGCACCTTTCTTCAATTCACGGAAATGGATCGTGTGGTCTATATTGAATCTCCCTATGTTCCCCGCAGTATGAAGGGAGTTCATGAGATATGGTGCTGGGATCTACTTAATCCTGTAGAGAGTCTCCCTTCTATTCAGACCCTGTTCCCTTGCCCCATTCGGCGCGTTCCCTTTATTTGGTCCACTGCCCTCGCCGATCACATCTCTCAAAAGAAAGTGGCGAAGTCAAATGGAACATATACCATTCACATTGCCGAACATTGTATCAATAATACGAACTCCTGTATTCTTCCTCTAGTTGCTGTTCGAGAACTCCATTTGAATAAGGTTATCTCAGCAGAGTATCGGGTTCATGGTGTAGAAGGTATTCAGGAGAATCGCTTTTTTAAAGAGAATATACTGAATAATATTGAGATCGATACACTCCCCGTAACATTTGTCAAGAATGAGCCATTTGCTGACTGGACCGATTCAATCCTTCTGTCCCATTCCCGTTTTACTCCTCTTCGTCTATCATTATTGCATGCTATATGGGTGGGTGTCCCGCTGATTCATAATAGTCCTATTCTTTGTGATCTTCATCCTGTATTGAAGGAGCTCTTCTATATGGGAAACAGCATTCGAGGAATATCCGCTGCGATTACCACTTTTCTTTCTGATTCTGAGCGATGGTATGACGCTATTCCCGAGATTCAGGCGGCGATCACGGCTTCCTTTGGCATTGAGACCAAGCGGGCAGAATGGAGCACATTGTGCTCTACCCTTTCTGTAGGTACTCCATTGGGGAGTCCCGCTGTAAACCCATCCGTTGACATCAAGTATGTGGTCGCTTTTTCAGACATGTGGCCTGGATTCCAGCCCGATTCCAATGTTATCATCGACGCACTTCGGCATGAATATCCTGATTACACATTTTGTGGAACACTCTATTCAGCGCATACTACGTATACTACGCATCTATTGATCGTAGGTCCATTTGGAACCGCATGGAAATCGGCGTCTGCTGTGCCAAAGGTCTTTTTTACAGGTGAAAATTGGCCTATTTCCGAGGATCCCGCCTTTTCGCTCTATTTGTCCTCGGCTAGAAAGGAAGATACAACCCATATGAGACTTCCTACCTGGATGACCTTCATTGATTGGTATTCAGATGCCACCGAGCTTCCTGTCGATAGTAGCGCAAATCCTATCCGATTCCCTGTTGGACTTGCCATGCGACCCCATCCTGTCCCCTTTTCCGATCGCACTCATTTCTGCGGGTTTGTTGTCAGTAATCCGTCCTGCACATTTCGAAATCGGGCATTCGAAGCCATTTATGGATATAAGCCTGTAGATAGTGGCGGTTCACTCTATAATAATATTGGTGGCCCACTGTCATTAAAATATCCTGGTGGGGGAAGCGGTGATCTCTCCAAATATCATTTCTTTTCGGATCGTCGCTTTAGCATCAGCTTTGAAAATGCGCAGTCACCAGGATACATTACTGAAAAGGTACTCCATGCAAAAATGGCGGGATGTGTGCCCTTGTATTGGGGAGATTCCAACACGGATGATTTTGTTCCACAGTCTTTTGTCAATGTGTCTTCGGTGTTGGATCCCAATGTATTGCTAAAAGTCATTCAGAAGCTGGAAGCGCATCCCGAAATGTGTGCGAAAATGGCAGCGACACCCATTTTGGACGAGGAGAAGAAACAGAAAGCACTTTCTACACTTTCTGGGATCAGTCGGCGCCTTATGGGATTGATTCAACCCTCCCTTACGACTTTACCTTTGGCTTCAGCAAGCTGGGACAAGGTCTTTGTAATTAATCTGGATTCGCGTGCCGATCGCTGGAAGAGTCTCTTGGAGGCGGAACCATCTCTTGTTACTGCAGAGCGCATTTCTGCCGTGGATGGACGCAAACTACTGTTGACTCCCGAACTGCATCACCTATTTCAACATAACACATTTCAGTGGAAAAAATCAGTCATGGGATGCATGCTAAGTCATGTTTCCATATGGAAGAAGATTCTCCAAGAGAAAGGAGATTCCTTTTTGATCTTAGAAGATGATGTACGATTTGAACCAGGATGGCAAGATCAATGGAATCGCATCGATATACCAAAGGATGCTGATCTTGTCTATCTAGGCGGTATCTTGCCGCCCAATCGAGCAGGTCTTCAAAATGTATTACAGAGAGTTACTAATGACTGCTATTCGATTTTGCCTAATTGCTTATTTAGCCAGACTCCACTTCCCATTTTCCATTTATGTGCATTTAGCTATGTACTCACCCGATCTGGTGCTGAAAAATTAGTAGCCTATCTTACTGATTCTCATCAGAAATTATTTGCACCTTATGATCATTTGATTATGCATCCATCTGTAGGATTAACCAAATATATCGTGCAGCCATTTCTGACACGATGCTTTCAAGAAGATGATCCTGCCTATTGTGTTTCCCAATTTAATGACCTGCAGCGCACCGATACATTTGACAGCGACATTTGCAATAACAATGAGTGCTTCCAGAAGGAGGAGTTATTTCAGAGAAAGCAAATCACTCTTTACCATTTTCCAAATGAAACATTTGAACTCTATGAACGCGAATGGCTCGAGGACATGCTACAGGTTACGATTGAGTATCGGTCCATTTTGACAGAATTGCCTCCCAACTCCTGGTTTCTGGTTCAGCGCCCTCATCTGGATGCCTTTCAGACATTGTTCCTATCCCTTGAAAAACAGAATATTCCATTTCATGTGCTCCATTTGAGTGACGAATTTGGAATGGATTCCCTTTCCTTTTATGGGCTTTCCATGTGTAAGACTGTCATTCGCAATTATCCTCGTGCCCTTCCACGTATTCCTCGCTTATTCGTCCTCCCTCTTGGATATCATTATCGAGCAACTGATAATAAGCCATGGGAGGAACGCGAACTCATGTGGAGCTTTCATGGGACAGATTGGTTTGATCGATCGAAGCAACTGGAACCCTTACTATCTGTAGAGCCACATAGTTGTCGGTTTCAACCCGATTGGAATCATTCCACCATGACACCAAAGGAGGAATATATCTCTATCCTTGGTAACAGCAAGTTTTGCCCGATTCTACGAGGAAATCATACAGAGACCTTTCGTTTATATGAGGCATTGGAAGCGGGTGCACTACCTATTACGACCATTACTGATAAGGGCTACCTGGGATGGATAGAAGAACATATGGGATTATCATCTTTGTATCCATGGACGCAGCCTCTTCTTGCGATTCAACAAGGGCAATCCGAATCGATACGACAAGCGGTTTGTGAGCGATGGGCCTCATGGAAAAAAGCCATTCGTATTACCTGTGCAGCCCTTTTATAAAATAATAGATCATATTATAATTAGTAAATAGATTATGTCCTACTCTGGTTGTTCCTCTTGTCGATCTGGTTCTTCACCACCCTATCAGGCTTCACAACAGCCTTTTCAACCGCCTTATCCTCCTTCTCAGCCTTTACAACCATCTTATCCGCAACAGCCTTATCCTCCTTCTCAGCCTTTGCAACAGCCTTATCCGCAACAGCCTTATCCACAACCACCTTATCCGCAACAGCCTTATCCGCAACAGCCTTATCCACAACAGCCTTATCCACAACAGCCTTATCCACAACCACCTTATCCGCAACAGCCTTATCCACCTTCTGAGCCTTTACAACCACCTTATCCGCAACCACCTTATCCGCAACCACCTCATCCACAACCACCTCATCCACAACCACCTCATCCACAACCACCCTCTCAACCATCGTGTTCCTCTTGCTCAATATGTCCTCCAAAACCATGTTATCCACCTATTTTAGTTGGTAGAGGTCCTACCGGTCCGGCTGGTGATGTCGGTCCTGCTGGTCCTCGTACTACTCCATTATATATATGTGGTACACTTGCTCCTGTTACGGTTATACCCAATGGTAACGTCATTATTGCCACTTCTGTCTTTCTCGTTCCTTCTACATGGGATCAAATTCGAGTGAATGGATCTTTTTCTTTTCGTTTTTCTACCGTCGACTTTTATACAGGAGGATTCTATATGAGTGTTAACTCTATATCAGGAAACACATTTCGGCCTCCTTATTACTATATGAATTCCTTTATCAATCAATCCGACCAACAAATTGCGAGCGGAACGATTGCTGATACATTTCAGACCGACTCTCTTACAGAAGGATCCACTTGTATGATTAATTTGTTCTTTTCTGATCTAACAGGATCCGGTCTTAACATTACAGGGGGAACCTTTTGTTTTCAGATCGAGCCTAGTACTCCCATAGCGTAAGCGTATTAATCTGCATGAAGGAGATCATATCGCTCTAGAATTTCATCTGCATCATGATACACGCGGATGAGTGAATAAGCAAGAAGAAGATCAGGCTCTTTTCGATGCCGGCATAGATACATGAAATGATCCCATTGCTTCCAGGTGCATCCCACTTTCTCGCACAATTGGTCTCGTACAAACCACCCTCCTCGGTCTGGATCATATAATCGGAGTAAGGAACGAGATCCCATGGTTAGCAAATCAGAATCATGTGTGACAATCATCTCAATCTGGCCCTCTTTCTCCATCTGAATCAATAGATCATCTGCCTCATCCTCTGCGCGGTGAATCGTGCATCCTTTTGATTCCAACCATAATAGGACCTCCATAATAAAGTGGAATCCTGGCTTCCATGCCTGCCTTATCAGCTGATTGAGATACATTTCTAGGCGAAGACGATCTGCTGGTTCCATGGTGGAATTCTCTGTATGCGTTCTGATTTCTTGAATGGTATGCAGAATCTCCTGCCGCTTCTTGTCTTTCTCCTGTAATTCCTCTTTTCGCTTCAAAGACGGAGTTCCATCGATGACGCAATGAACCTCGGATGCATGGGTCAGAAGAGGAAGCATATACTGTTGAAGAATGGCGATATCTCCTTTGCAATGGTGGAGAAACCAAAAGAGATCGATGCCAACAGCGCGGTTCTTGACCGCATCGGAAATGGAAACTTCTGTTTCAAATCGTTTTAAGAATTGAAACAGACCTTTTATACCCATATGTTCTACCTATTTGCATTCAAGTTGCTGCGATCAAATTTATCGTCTATGTGTTCGCGTATGTACTCGCTTATGCACTCGCTTATGCACTCGTTTATGCGTTCGCATATGTCGTCTGCCTCCGCGTCTTGGTGATGCTGGCGCTCCTGGTTCTCTTTGATGCAATGCATTTATATTTGCATGTGCTTGTCTTCGTGCAAGTGCAAATGATGTCCCTGGGGGTAGCTCTACAACTGATAGACTATGTGTTGCGAGTGCTTTTTCGAATAATATATCTGTTTTTCTTTTTTCTTCTTCAGCCTTTACACGTATTCTTGCAATTTGTGCATCAAATTCTGCTTCTTTTGCAGCGAGTTCTGCTGCTATTCTTGCGAGTTCTACTGCAAGTGCTGACATTTCTATACATACCTCTGAAAATAATCTATAGAATGGTGGACTTTGGACTAACATGAAATCTCCGTTTGATGGTATCACTCGGCGGTGCCGTGAGCCGTAAGGACATTTGTGCCTCTTTTTCATAGGCCGAAATCGGTAACAAAATGCCCCACCGCCCCCACACTTCCTCTTTTCCCATTGTATATCTCCACGGAAAATCGCACGGATTCTTGATGTGGGCTTTAACAGCCTGATCTTGAACGCGCATCCAGTCCGATTGGCACTGATGCAATCGTTGAAAGAGTGGTGCCTTTCCCTGCGACAAGAAACCAATATAGAGCAGTTCCGCCCAAGCTTCCGTTTCTGCCTCTACCTGATCGATCCCTTTTTCCATCTTATCCAGACAACATGAATGCATCAGTTCATGCAGAAGAACACGCGTGGCATCCTCTGCACGATAAATCATAATAGTCTCGCGATTACAGTGATAAGTATATCCCCCATTAATGTGCTGCGGCTTAATTTCCTCCCCCACATGAATGTTCGGTTCACGAAACCACCGTTTCGGAAATAAACGCACATGCGGGTTCGCCAAGAAGAAGATTCGAAAGGGTTTGCTCCCTTTTTCCGTGTATCGACGCAGAATTCTCCCCCAGAGTCCCCATGGAAGTTCCTTCTTCTGTTCCTCTCCATCATAGATCACAATGACGCGACCATAGTTGCATTCTCGTACTTCCCATGGCGCAGCACCTGTTTCAAATCGACGGAGCATGGTCTTTCTTGCATTCATAGGATCAAACTCGGAGTCCTTGCTACATTCCTCTCGTATGTATTCCAGATCCGTTTCAGACATATGGGAAATGGTTACCCATGATGGCTCTGGTTTCTGATATTCTTGTTCGATCTGTGTCCTTACTCCCTCCAGCAAGAGAGACATTCTATTTGGCATCGGGATTATTTATGACGAAGCAGATAGAATTGACGGGCTAATTGCAAATGCACATGCTCCCACAAAATGGGAATTCGATAGGATGTTACCAAAACCCAGCCCGAACTCGACTCTGCATGCCATAAGGTCGAGAGAAGCTCTGCGCGCATGGCAGGTGTAATCCAGGCTGTATCATAAATAGCGTGAATCCAGTACATAATCACATCCGTCCAGCGAAGATTCCGCTGAAGACAGGTGTAAATCCAATTTCGCACATCCGCGATTTTAGAGGCACCCTGATCTGCCTCCCAATTCTGAGACCATTCATCGATTGTTTTTTTAAAATGGGTCAACCATACATCCGTTTCCGTTAGATTAGCCCTCTTCGTATAGGCCGCCAATAAATGATCTTCTCCCACCACAGGAATCTCAAAACAAAAATCGCGAAGACGGCCGCAAATGGGAAATTCGGTGGTAAGTAAAATGGAAAAGGTTGGATATTGTTCGAGGCATTCTTGCAATTGGAGCACGGACTCATCCGTTAGAAAATGGGCGTGATAGAGCACCAAATATCGCGTCTGAAGAGCAGAAGACATAAGACAGACATCCTGTTGACCCGTCCATCTCGTCAAAATGGATTGAAGAAAGACCTTATCAGACATTGACATGCGAGCCACATCAAAGCCCAAATGCATCTGGGACTCCTCATACGGAATGCTTTTTCCTGTGGCATCATCATCTTCATCTGGATCACCGCCATTTGTCTGCTTATTTAGAAACCAAGTCCCTTTTTTAATTTCAAAGGGAAGCCCCAGTTGATTTGACTGTTTTCGTATAAAATCGAGTAGCTGGGTTCGTTTTCCACATCCACTTGAACCTCGCCATGCGTAGCTCGGTGGCTGCGTCATTTACTCTTACACTTTTTAACATGTTTAAGCCACCAACGGCAGCACACTTCGTATTGCGTTCCGCTTTAAGCTTCTCGTTTGGCTGGATTCATAGACAATAAGAATTCCTTGCCAACCGTGAACCATTTTCTCCCATAGGTAATGCTGGTGTTAACATACCATTTGCAGCATTCTGTCAATCGATTGCAACAGGAATTACGAAGAGTATCATGCAGAGAGACAAGGGACGCCGCCGCCTCCTCTATTGTTTCAGAATTCATATACCCCATCTACTTTATATAAATACTCTCACCTTTAAATGGAGACGATTTAAATAGATGCTGTGTAGATTATCTAATTATGATTCTATCTATCCCCTATCAAGCATTTGAAGTCGGTAATATTCATATTACACCATTTCAAATGGATCGTTTTGGCAAAACCATTGCCCGTCTTTCTTACAAGGATCATTCGATTGATTTTCAAGATGTATCCATTTTGTCACCACCGCTCACCGTGCTGGATTATCATCCTGAAACCTCGCGCTTACGTTTGGATTTATCGGATCATCATATGTTTCAAGTAAAAATCAATACACTTCATGAATATTTGATTAGTACCATTTATGTTCATCAGCAGAGTTTTCTCAATCAAAAAAATAGATCCTATGATTTTGTGAAGCATCTCTTTTATTTTTTACTGGATGGATCTGTGTTGTCGCTCTTTATTTACCCTACCGTACAGGTTAAAAAGCAGAATGGTAGCCATTGTACAATTTCAGATCTCAAAAAGGGTGATGTCATTCGATGTGTCATCCGTCTTCAGGGCATTTCACAAATTGTTAATAAAGGGGAACTACGACTTCGTCTTCATCATTCTGTACCATCTACATGGCTTATCTCTTCACAATAACGGCAGTCGCCATCGCACAATATGAAATGAAAATCGCAAGAGAGGACATAATCAAGGAGATAAAAACGGAAGATGGCTCCCCTGCATTATTACAGTAGATCCAGATGGCGATAAAGCTAAATAGAATTCCTATTCCACCTAATGACCAGATTTTGGAGAGTTGACCTTTGAGATCAGAGTAACTATCCGCCATTACACCATTTTGTGCCAATATGGAAATATTAGCAATAAATAGGCCAATTGCAATAAGGACACATACAATAAGAGCAACGGTTGGACCATCAAATTGTATAGTGAATGCCATGGTCTTTCTATTCTTATTCTTTTTTATTTATTATGATACCTTTGTCATAGAAGCCGTAGGAACCGTAGGACCCATAGGATCCGTAGAATAAGATAATAATGTATGTGGGGATAGAATGTTACCACGATCAAATATTAATATAGAAATGATAACACCTAATAAAAGCAACATACGACCTATCATAATAAAAATGTTGGAGTATGAAAAATCATATCTACCTGTGGAGTCTGAGCTCATGTCTATTTCTATTCTCTTTTATTATCTATCTAGTAGATGCGGAGGGCTCGCGCAAGAAGGACTCATAAACAAAAGGCTCAGAAACGAAGGACCAAGAAACGAAAATTGGACTTAACCGACTTTAATCGATGCCATCCTGGTTTGAAATCCTCTCAGTCAACCTGTTTACCTGATTCAGTCTATTCTGAACTTCAGAGTAAGCAACATGCTTCCAGCAAAGATGCCCTCTTTCAACAATATAACTGCAAATCAGGTGAAGAACACTGTTTACTTGATCGCGCACCACTGGATGATGCTATAAAGAAAGACCTCCGTAAACAATACCTTCGCCCACGAAAACCAAAGGCATGGGATAATGATCCCGATATGTGGCTCGATAACTTTAACATCATGCATGTCATGAAACAATATCAGGTAGCGTATCCTTGGTTTAAGTTTATCGGTGTTTTTCCCATTGATTTCTCTGCTCCCGACCCCTATGTCAAAACGGAGAAACCCAAGTGTCTCTACAATGAATTATGCAATCTGAACTTGACATATGAATATGAGGAGGGAACCCGTGGTATTGGTGTCATTTTCAATCTGGATCCCCATTTCAAAGGAGGGAGTCATTGGGTGGGACTCTATATCAACTTAAAGGATATCAAAGAGCCGAAAATATCCTATTTTGATTCCTATGGATACAAGACACCGCCGCTGATCGCCAGACTCATGCGATCCTTTACTCTTCAGATTCCACGCTGTAAACTGGGATACAATGCTCGTCGATTTCAGTATGGCAATTCTGAATGCGGTATGTTTAGCATGTATTTTATTATCTGCATGATGAATGACATTCCATTTGATGAATTCTGCAAAGATGCCGTGAATGATGGACTGATGTTAGAATTACGTCAGATCTTATTTGCAAAATAAGTTGCGATTGGCTACTATCCGTGCTGTCGCAGGCATATAAAAGATTTATCTGATACAGTTAGTAAATGTCTCGCCCGGTTCAATCGAATGGATCCATTCAGGCGGTATTCTTTAGTGAAAAGAATTATCGCACACTTCAAACCGTATTGATGCAGGACTTTCAGGAACGCAATGGTGCAGCCCTTACGGATCAGCAAGTCGATCGCCTTTCTAAAACACTCGAGCATTACTTGAATCAGGTGTATGAAAAACAGGGCAACAAGCCCCTTCCTGTTCTCAATAAAGAGGTCCTTAGTACCGCCTCAAAGGATTTTTCACAGTACCTTCAACGCAAGGAGATTACCAAAAATACCAATCCTGTCAAAAAGGTAATGGACGATGGTCTTTTTCAAGAGACTTCCCAGCGTTTTGAACGCCTTACACAGGAGCGCAATGAGGTGAAGGCACTTCCTCCTTCTACGCCCGATTTTCGCATTTCGCTTTCAGAGGATGGTCCGCCCGCCGCTGAAATGTTCGAGCGTGCCAAGAAACAGCGTGAAATGGAAATGCTTCGTGCTGCACAGCAGTCCACCGAACTAATGAAGGCGGAGGCGGGCATACAAGGGCGTGTTCAGGCGGATTCCTCCTTTCGAACCCAACAGGATCAACAGAATCGCAACATGGAGCTGGTTCTGTCAAAGCGAGCTTCTGCGCAACCACCCTTTGCATCATCCGATGTCGCTCTCACGGTACTACCTGATCGCCGTGAGCTTATGCTTGCCCCCATCGGATCCTTCGACACCATGACAGGATCCCCCGACCCACGCAGTCTCGGTCAAGCCAATGCCAACCCAACGATCGTTGAGCCTCAGCTAGCATCTACTGCCATTACCCATTTGCCGCAGAATTATGTGGTGCGTGAGGACAAAGTCATTAGCTATCGTGAAATTGAGAGCAATCTCTTCATCTATTCGGCGGATCGTGACTGGCTGCGAAACAATAAAGAGAACCGCTATCAGTTTACGGTGAACTTTGATCCTGCCGCCAACGGACAGAGCTTTGGTCCGAATATGGCATCTCAGCAGAAGTTCAAGAACATTGTTCGTATTGAGCTGGTGAAGGCTATTATGCCTGGTGAAGGCTTGGATGTGTCAATTACATGTGATGCATCAGGAAACACAACAGACTATCTAGACAATATTCTAAATATGCCCTATGTCATTGTTCGTGTTGCCGAGCTTGAAAACAATAACTATGGAACGGATAACTTTCTCGATCGAAGCTTTGGTGTTTTACAATATGATGCGGCATGGATTTCAGATACTGCAAAGCAAAGCACCTGTTCAAAAGGATTTTTGGCAATGATCCCGAAGTTTTTGAAGTGTCAAAAGGAGTACTATCCTACGCCACTGTCTACCTTGCAGAAAATGACAATTGAACTTCTTCGTCCCAATGGTGAGCTTATTAGCAACAGTCCTGATACTTTCAATATTGGGGGTATTATTGCATATTCAGCTACTCAAGGTACTATCTTTCCATTTACAACAAGTGTTCCTGATACTAATTATGGTGCACTAGATGGTTCTGGTAATCCATGCAACTTTTTCATCAATACAGTAACCTATTTTAGCAAGTATGAAGTGTGTGTGGGGGATCGCATTCAAATCAGCGGATATACCTATTCCGATGCAGTACTAAATGATCCAGCCTCTGGCCCAGCACTTCGTTCCTTCTGCAACTGGATTAATCGCCCAGAGGGTCATCTTGTGATTGCAACAAGATATACAACAAGTACAATAAGTACTGATCCATACAATAAGGTAGGCTATGCTAACTTGATTGTCATTCAGGCCCGATATAGTGATCCAACCACGGGTAACACTGCATTAGCTCCATTTGGAACTACCTTTGGTGCTACTTTGAATGCCTTCGGTATTGGTCTTCAGTCACCCATTCGCCTCATCAACTTGAATAAGCAGCTCAATCTCGTGTTTCGCATCATTACCCGCGAAATGGACTCCCTCCCTCAAATCCGCCCTGATAACAATTACTAAACACTTGTCTGAATTATTATATGTAGTATGTTGTGATAAATACTAAAGATAATAAGAATAGAGATGTTTCGTACATTATTCCATACACTACAAATGGAGCCATCCGGTTTGGCTTCACAAACCACATTACCGCCTTTTGTGCAGTCTCGACCTGTTGCACAGCAACCATACCCACAACAGCAACCTGTTGTACAGCAACCGCAACCACAACCGCAACCACAACCGCAACCACAACCGCAACCACAGCAGCATCAACCCAATGGAATCGCTCTACCCGATCCTATGCAAGCGGAACTGAGAGCCCAAGAACAGAAACAATGGCTATTTGATCTCCAAAACGCCAAACAGAAACACCAATTTAAAGATGATAAGGCATCACCCCTTTTCTATCAACGCGTGGATCATGCCGTCTGTCCTACAGAATTTCGCATGAAAGGAACCATGCAACAGGCACTTGAAGTTGCTCCTCCTCTCCCCACCTACGAAGTCAAACCCGAAGCTCTCTTTCAATTTGTCACTTCTCCTCCTCTTTCCTTTCACGATCCCAGCGCCATCCAGCAAGTCTTACGCGAACCCACTCAAGGTATGGCATTACCTGCTAAGCCTATTCCACGTATTCAGGAAGCTCGAAATGTAGAGCCCTATCCCTTCTGTTCCGATCTGGCAGACACTCTTGCCGCCCCCTTTGATCGCGCCTGTCTTCAACAGCTCTTCCGTGCCATGGGCGGTGAGAGTCGCGGAACGGCCTATCCCCAGGATAACAATCTTCACCTCTATCACTCGATGGGAACACTCGGTGCGGTCAAACAATATCTGGGATATCTTCGCGCACAGACCAATAGTACAGACTATTCCATTCAGAGAGAGGCTATGATGCAATTCCTGGGCGTCACTCCCGAACAGCTTATTCGTCGTGCCCCTTATTATCAAGGTGTGGAGGTCTTTTGGTTTGTTACCGCACCTGGAAGTCCTCACCGCATCCTTGGATTCCTTCAGCGAATGATCCAACCCGATATCGTTCACTACTATGAATCCTCTTCACCACTTATCAATGGAATGCTTCAACTCACCGATATTCGCTTGAAAGGAGTTCTAACCTGTCAAGTTACAGCAAAGGATGGTGCATGGATTGCCGTGAATCAGCCCACTCACATCGACCATGATATCTTTCATCAGGATCCATTATCCGAAGGACGAAAGGGTCATGAAGGGCTCGCGGTGAAAATGGATGGATCCACCACACCCATTATCATGCAAGTAAAGGATACCGCCCCGCGTGTTACACGCATCTATACCAGTGGGCTCTCCCTTACCACCAGTGAGGTGTTACATGTCGATCAGCTCATTCCTGCTGCTGCTTATTCTCTCACCTGTGAACCCCGTGCACCCTTTCTCACCTACGAAGTTGGGCCTACCAGTCATCTATTTGAAGAACTCCGAAACCCTGGCATCTTCGAACAATTTCAGGAGATCGTTCAACTGGAATATCATTTGCATTCGGTGGAGAGAGAACAGGTGCCTGGAAAAAAGGCATTTGTTCGCATGAATAGCGCACACTCGATGATTTCCTTGCCAAATCTGGCCTATCAGAGTTGGAAAACAATGACAGTTGCCATTCGTCTACGAACCATGCCGATTCGTGATACTCTATTTCATTTTATGATGGGGAAAGGAATGCTTGCCGTGATTATCCAGAAAGACGGATCTCTCTCCATTGATCATAATCTTGGTGGTGGTGCCATCCTTACTGTTCCCACACGGCTTTCTCTGTCTATCAATCGCTGGTATCTCTGTTCCATCGAACATAATGCCTATACCTTTGAATTGCGGTGTGATCCCATGGATGGTGATTTTACACACACGGTTTCTGTATCTAGTCAAACAGGTATTCCTCTCTATAGCCAGAATGCGATTTGGCAAACAGAGCCGTGTCATATTATGGTTGGCACGACCACAAAGCGGGGACTACAAGGATGGAATAGTTTGTATGCTACCTCCTCTTTTTTCTACGATCTTGCCTGGATCCATTTCTTTGATCGTGTTCTTACCAAAGAAGATCGTGTGCGCGAATGTCAGGCAAATTGGATCTATACCGCATATCCTGATGTAAACGGAACATATAACACCTAATTAAGCTGAATCGCAAAGATTTTTCCTGTATTGATATCCATGCGACCCTCTCCAATCGGTGCATTCTTCGCCTGGGGATCTGTCTCCGAAAACAGTTCAATAATGGATCCACCTGATCCTTTCTTTTCACGAATGAAATAGAGTGTACCTTTGTATTTAATCTTTGCGACACGACGTGCCTTTGGAGGGGGTGGTGGCAAAGAAGCGGAACCCAACACCTTCTCAATGGCACTCATGGTAATCTCTCTTTGGAGCCGTTGCGACCTTCTTAAATAACATCGGTGTTTCGGAGATATCCACTTGTAAATTAGGGTCAAATAGGTATTGATTGGGACGACCATCAATATTTACACATTCAACTGGGTCATTTTCACCCGCATTGAGTGTACAGTCTACCGCTGATTCCTTCATCACTGTCAAAATGGCCTGATTGACCTTATCCTTCTTGGAACTAATCATAAATATATTTTGATCCGAAGTAATGGGAATGGTCTTTATTATTTTTCCTTTATTATCGGTAAATGCATAGGAATCAGAATTCACAATGGTGGTATCGATCTTCTTACTATCAAGTTGCTCTTCCGAAAAGGTGGTATAGTAGGTGTATAAATCGACGGTTCGCTCATCAAATGGTAAATCTTTATGCGAGCAAATGCGAATCGCACGACCTTTCACTTGTTCCAAACGCACATTGTTCCAGTACGGCTCCATGATATGAACGGCACGGCAGCATTTGAGAGAAATGCCTTCTGCACCAGCCCCCGTAATGCCAATGACTCTGCAGATTTCTCCACGCATATTTAGGGTTTTTTCAAAATGCTTTTGAAGAATGGCACGCATGTTTCCTGGTAGCTTGTTAAAATTACCATTGAACACATTCAGAATCAAGTTACGCCGCTTAGGTGATCCCTCTCCTGTAAAGAGAATGAAGCGATTCTGTACGCCCGCCTCGAAGGATTGTATTGTGGCAGGTGTAAAATAGGGGTTGGCATCGCTACCCCTGATCTCAATCTCGGTATATCCGTTGGCCTTTAGCGCAATACCAAGCACACCGAGGCCTTCGACCACCTTAAATTGGGAATATACGAGATTGCTGCCCTTCTTATTTTTATCAATGCGATCAATCATCTCATATAATTTCGTGGAATAACGCTCGAGACCTCCATCCCTTGGATCAAGTGGTACCATCCTAAGGAAACGATCGCGGAATTTATCCAGTAGTCGCATGGCATTTGCAATACGATCATTGTAGGATGTTTCCTCAGTGGGTTTTTCTTCTCCTGTGACAAGCGATGCAATCGCTTCGGCAGCTTGGGAAAGGATTCCTGTTGCAGCTGGTTTTACTGCCGCAGGTACTGTCGCAGGCGCTACACCAGGCTTTGGCATTTTCGGTGCGGATGACGCAGCTGATTCAGGTACTACTGCGGCAACGGGTTTAGGTGCAGCAGACTTTGGTTTTGCCATTTTTACAGAAGAAGTGACAGGTGCAGCTGGTTCCGCAACAGGTGCTACAACAGGTGCAGCTGGTGCCGCAGCTGGTGCCGCGGCTGGTGCCTTTCCTGGTTTTTTCATTTTTAAGGGTGCCGCTGCGACTTCTTTAGAGGTAAGTACTTTACCAATCATCTCCGTTAGTTCATCATTTTCCATCGTTTCTGCCATGGCTTTCAACTTCTTCAATTGTTCAACCGACATGGCTTGAAGCTTATCTTCATCAGGATCTCCACCCTTCTGTGCATTCATTTTGGCGAGCAATCGTTGAATCTCAGGATTCTTTGATGTACGATACGACTTCAGATCTGCTTCTGATAATTGCATGAGTTCATCGATCATTTCCTGATTTTCATCCTCTTCTTCCTCCTCTTCTTCCTCCTCTTCTTCCTCCTCTTCTTCCTCATTTACAATTGCATCTGGGTACTCTTCTTCCTCTTTCACTGACTCCTTGTCCTCTTCCAAATCATCAATGCCCGCAGCAAGCATTGCTCTAAAATCAGGGATGTTATGATAGGCTGAATTTTCCATAATAATACGCTGTCCATCTACCACTTTTGTCATGCATTCCTTTTTAATTTTTAATTTCAAATCATCTGGCAAATCTCTAAATGTAAATGCGCCAACATCATTATATTTTACAGCGCGGTAATGATTATCACCAACATAGTCAACCAGTACATAATAGTCAGGTTCGAATTCTTCTGATACTGAAACACGATTCGCCTGACCGCAACCAATTTTGAGTTTCTGATTATCAAAAATAACCATTTTAACATTCAGCGCAACTTCGAGTTCATTAATGGACCAGTCTTCCGCATAAAATGCCGAGGTTTTAATTTTTTCTTTTGCATCCTCCAGTGTCTTCACACCTTTTAGCCAGGCAGACTCATGACCGAGTGCAGGAGCTTGAAATTGCCAATCTTTTAGGACAGGCTCAGTTAGCTCCTCCGCAACAAAAAATCGTAACTGTGTGACAGTATAATTCACACCAACATCCTTCAATCCATCGCGTAGAGATAAGAAGAAGCAATCACCTGCACCACCTACATCCTCAATGGTATATCCATCATCATTCATATATGTTTCGATCCATTGTGGATCTTCGTTATTTGCATTTTCCCAGTCCTGTTCCCAATCATCCTCATCCTCATCCTCTTCCTCTTCCTCTTCCTCTTCCTCTTCCTCTTCCTCTTCCTCCTCCTCTTCCTCCTCTTCTTTCTCATCCTCAATCGCCTCAGGGTAATCCAGGTTATATGCCTCCTCTACTGCAGCCTGTGCCGCTGCAATGTCCTCTTCTGTATAGGTTCCCTCTTCTGCCTCATCTACTACTTCTGATACACCACCTAATTCATCATCCGCTTCTGCATCATTTCCAGGAAAAGGGCGTGTAATGCCTGGGGGAAATGTAAAATTACAGAGTGCACGGCTACGAAATCGATAGCTTGATGGATTTTTCATTTTTGCAAATATTTCGACTACCGCAAAAATGTCTCCACCCTTTTCCTTGCCCTTTTCACCTTCAATCTCTCCAATACGAGTTTCTGTATATTTCTTCAAAACATAATCACTCATCGGGCACTCCACGATACCATGATCATGAACAGCCGGCATATATTCTGCTTTGGATCCTTTATAGTATGAAATGAGACCTGTTAGACGCTTCTGTAGTATGAACTTCTTATCCTCTTGAATTGATAGATCTTTCTTATCAATAAATTCCTTTACAAAGTTCTCATCATCCAATGGTAATCGTGGATAGGATACATAGGTTTCTGTATCCGAAATGCGTAGGCCTGCTGCCTGTACGGCCGCCTTGATACGGGGATAAATGGAGCGAATTCCCTCTTGCGCCTCTTCATTGTAACGAACACCCACAAATTCCTGGCTCGAGTCATCGCGTTCATATCCCTCAGGAAAGACGGAAAGAAGGACTTTCATTTTCCGATCCGAGATAAGGAATCGAACGATATCAATTCTCTTCTCCCTCTCTGCGATTTCTCTAAATTTCTTCATATCTGCGTCATTTAGCGACATCAAAAACATTTCCACACACTCGATATATCCACCCAATACATTAGAAAGAATACCCAGCTCCTCTGGAAAGTTAATAATGGGTGTACCCGATAGGCCAATGATTTTGCTATTTCGCGCATCGGACAAGAGTCGGTAAAACATATATCCACGGGAATAATTGGCATCTAGTCCGCACGCATTTGGCTTCCACCGCCCTGGCTCAATCTTCTCTACTGGAATCTTTCTCTCCGCCTTGCTTCTTGCCACAATAAATGGAATGATATTTCCACGCATCAAACGAATCAAATTATGGATTTCATCAATGACAATCACTTTATTGTCAAATAGACGCTCATTTGGATTACATGCAATCTCTTTTAGTTTCTTGGCAGAAATACCATTATAACTGATAAATGTCACACGGTTCTCAATCGTATTGGTAATTTGTTCGCGAATATCGACTTGTTGTTGTGCGGTAAGTGCTTCAAAATTGGAGGGTTTATCGAAATCAATGACCCATAATACGCATCGCGTCGGGTCTTTGCGTGCGAGCAGACTCTCAAGATATTTATCAGAAAGAGATAAGACAGATTTGGCATACATTAGACCCGCGCCGCCCATCGCTAAAAAGTCCTGTGCTACCCAATGATTGTTTACATTGAAATGACGAAATCCGCAAAATGAGATTTCGGACATAAAATTGGCACGCAATGAAAAGGGCGTCATAACAACGATGTTCTTATTGGCTGTTCCATAGAGGGCCTCCGCTGCGGCAATCGACGAACAGGTTTTACCTGACCCAAGACCGTGATACACCAGCATACCACGATAGGGAGATGCATTACGAATGTACTCACGAACAAACTGTTGATACAAGAAGGCCTCTACTTCCTTTCCTGTCGCCAGTTCCAGATCTTTGCATGCATTCGGGTTGATCTTGTCTTTTGGAATAAAACTAGAAAGAAAAGGTGCATAAGTATTTTTCACGAACTGAGAAAAGCTTCGTCGAGTTTGCGGTACATACACGGAGGTATCCGTGCGATACGGGTTATTAGAAATAATTTCTCTTTGTTTGATTTCATATTGTTTTAATTCACTGCCACTTTTGAGCTGGGATAACTTGGCATCTAACTGTTGTTGTTGGAGGGGGGTTAATTCCACTTTGCGCTCTATTTGATCGGGTGTTCGCTTGGCGCGCGGTAATTTCGGCTTGATTGGCGCCGGCGCCTCTGGAATTGCAGATACTGCCATGGATGGTGGAGGAGGAGCAACAGCCGGATGTAGTAAAGGATTGGCTTGTGCCGCTAATGCCTTTTTCTTTTTTGCCTCGCTGATCGGAGGAGCGGGGCTACCTTGAAATGACTGGTGCGCAGCCTCCAAAGGCTTCTCAGGCAATGCCGCCTTATCCGCCGCCGATAATTTTGAAGTCTTCCTGTTTGGTTTAAAAACGGGCGGTCCACTCGGTTCAGAAGACATCTATCCTTTACTTAGAAACTATATCACCATCCTAACACATAGTATGTGATAGGATGGGAGATACATGAGATATCAGAGATATTATATCGTTTAACCATTTGTACTGATGTTTGCATCCGTAATGTCACTAATGATCCAAAAATCATTTGCTAAATTTGGATTCTTAATAAACTGATAGGATAACCAGAAATGGCCATTGATGCCCCATGTTGTATTCCAGCTATTTCGTATTTTAAATGCTTGTAGAGTATTATCATAACCAATGATAACAACACAATGACCTCCTATAAAGTTAGAACCTGTATTAAAATAATTGGATATGGCGCTACTACCTGCTTGCATGGATGGTACAGAAGATGGAATATCGATAATGGTTGGCGGTACTGTATTTGTATAATTATTTAACGCATTATCCGTAACAGTTGTAAGAAGAATACCAAATACTACAGGATGTTGTTGATTAATTGCATGTTTAATACTATCTAAATCATTCTCTCCTGAAGTAAAAATTTGGTTAGGAGTTATATCATATTGGCCTGTTAATCCGCCAACAGAATAGGCAGTTTTTAATTTATGATTTGTTGCATCTGTTACAATTGTTGCCCAATTTTGTGGTAATGTTTTATAATTATTTGGATCATCCGAATAGGGCCAATTTAATTCAGAACACACTCCATATTGAGTTAATATATTAATTCCTTGAAAATCTTGGGATCCAGTATCACTATCCTGTTGTTGAAATGCAGTATTATTGGCATTATTGCTGGTAAAATCAGATAGAGCTGGAAGAGGTGTAATAGAATTTGCGCTATAATAATCTAATAATCTTTCACAATAATAAATAAATAAGCGACTTGGCATAAATGTATCAGATGGGTTTAATTTTAATACACTAAATTGATACATAAATGCAATACCATTTGCAGTACAACTACCTATTTGTCCCTGATCATATGCAGCTGGATAGAAGCTCAACGCGGATAGATCATACGATGTAGCAAGTGGTACAGGTGTTCTAAATGTAACTTTAGGTGTAGTAAGTCCTCTTGCTCTGTTAATTGTAGTTAAACCATAAGAAAATCGCAATGATAACGGTATAGATGATGGAGTTGATAAGATAGGTTCAATGATGCAGCCATCGCATGATGGTTGAATATACTGACCTGATGGTGTAAAATAAGGGGATGGTGTGCAGTCTGTACACAGAACATTAACACCATTGTTTGCATCAGGAAAACGAGTATGGCATTGCTGGACAAAATGCTTCTGATTTTGATCGGGTGTGGGGTAATTGCAAGTAGGGTTTTTCATTGCATAATAGGTATCAAATGCGGGTAAATAGGGATTGGACTGATTGTTAATCGGCACGGGATATGGATTTTGAATGGTCGAATTATATGTAGTTGATACATAGTTATCAGTTGGACCATTTGTATTTGCACAATAACAGGTTGGTAAAACGACATAGGCATTCTGAGGCACTTCAGGTAGAGCAGGGCTTGTACCAGGCACCGAACACGAATTACGACCCGCTTTCTGCAGCATGATGATGTCTGATGAATACACTTGAGATGCGCTTCCCGATGCTCCTGATAGAACATTTGGATACTGCTGACTGGAACCCGTCATGAGATTGGTCTGTTTTCCTTGGCCGCCGTAGGCATTGATTCCATTGACAGGACTACATCCAGGATAGTTGCATGGCTGTGCTGGATTATTTGTATTTGTCTCACCTCGGCATGTTGGTACACCCTTAATGTAGGTAGAAGACTGGATCTGATTCTTCCATGTTAATGTACTGGAGTCTACCGTTTGCGCCCGATTGATGTACCGTGTATTCTGTTTCTGGAGGAGCTGTGTAATCTTACTGGCGTCCATTCTATTCGGTCCTCCCAATAAAAATAGGAAGCCGAATCAGCATCCCTTATTTCTTCTGTTTTGCCTTTTTCGCATCGGAAGGCGAATCTGCCTGCTGTGGATCCAACAGTTCAAGTGCCGCACGAGACGCCTCTTGTTCTGCTACCTTCTTATTTCGCGCCGTCGCCGTTGTCAGAATGCGATCCATTGGATCCAGTACACCCATCGTGAAGATGCGATCGTGCGGCGGTCCCACTACCGCAATCTCCTTGTATCGCGGTGGAACATGATACATCGCCTGGAATTTACGAAGCAGCTGGTCCTTATAATTCGTGTCCTCCACAATAATCTGTACGAAATCGATATGCTTCTCGATGATTCGCACCAGAAAGTCGTTACACTGCTGGAGACCACGACCAAGATCCTCCTCCTGCAGATACAGCGCACCAAACCAGGCCTCAAACATGGAGCCCAGAATACGAAGATTGTTGCGGCCGTCACATACTTCCTCCATGTGGCGACTTAGAATGATAAACTGACCCATCCCCACATCCTTTGCCAGCTTACCCAGTTGCTTATTGTTTACGATACGGGAAAGAATACGGGTGAGAAATCCTTCTCCCTGACCCGGATAACGCTTAGTAACATAGGATGCAATGACAAGACCAAGGACTCTATCTCCCAAGTACTCTAGCTCTTCATTGTCCGAAGTTCGTAGAGGAATACAATCATCAGGGCGCGGAGCGATAATGACTTCCTCGCCATTCTCCGCCTGCTCCTGCCATAGTTCGGGGCGATCCACATAGGATTTATGGCAACAAGCTTGGGCGAATAGTTTAAAGTTATTGAAGCGGCCCTTCCAGCCATATTTTCGAAGAATCGGAATGACATCTGAGGGAGTGACCTCCCGATTCTTTGGGTTCCATGGGTTAAAGACTTTGGAGTTTTCTGCGACATTTGAATTCATTCTATGTACTCTTTACTGATATGATTTATATTCTTTATTGATCATCAATTTTTATGACCCATGTGAGAATGGCATTTTGAAATTCCGCCCGATGGTATAGGTATGGATCCTTTATCTGAAACTATTCAAGTGGGAGGAGCCCGATATGCATTAGGGCATCAGTCCTATCCAGGATTCAAAGGCCGAAAACAATTTCAGCAAGACTTTGATGCCAGACCTGATACAGAACGTGTATTTCGCACTCATTTTAAAGTTAACCCTTTGTCCGAAGGACAAAATATGCTGCCCCGTTTTCAACGGAGCACGGACCCTTTGTCTGAAAGAGAAAAGAAGTCTACTATACAACTACCACATGGCGATGATTCACTTATACTTCATCGTAAACTTCGCGACCGTCTACGAAAAATGAAACATACCAATGAATTTACAAGCAAGGATGTAAAAAGTCGCAAACTCGAACATGACATCGTACAAATGGAACACCTAATTGAATCATTGCATGAGCCGATGGCTTCGCTGAATACATCTCCCGCAACTATGCATGATATCAGCGAAAATGATAAATTAGAGTTCATCATTAAAATGGTATGGATCCTATCGCATATCGATGATGCTCCAGACGATATCCAGGAAAAATGGAAGGCGATTCGTAAACAAACAGATGATATCAGTCTATCTGACCTCATGGCACATATGAATGAAATGGCCCCTCCCCAAGAATCCCTCAATTATTTTAAGAACATGGAGGCGAATGAATCAAATCAATCAAATGATGAAATGGAACCACATATTCAAAATTTATTAGACATTTTGCACATTAAAAAGTATCTTTCCACCCACACACCTAATGGGTCCAACCGCCTTTCCCATTCCTTACAAAATGCTATGGGATCTGTCATACGACGCTTTAAAGATATTTTTGATCCTCTGTACTCTGTTTTGGAGAAAGGTATTCCATCCTCCTTAGAGAATACCCTTCCCTCTCTGTTACTTACCCTGCATCTCTGCGATATCCTTCGAAGTAAACCCAAGGGACTCTACCGAATCACCGATGTACCTTCCTCCCTTCTCACCTTTGTCACGAAACAATTGGATACCGTTCAGAATTATGTTACTAAAAGAAGTAAAAAACAACAGGAAGCATTTCATCGCCAAGTCTATGCATTATCAACCCAATCTTTTAAAAATGAAAATAACCCCATTATTCAATTATATATAAAAGATCACAATATCAGCCTTCTTATTGATCAGGAGCCAATCAGCTCCTTCTTTATGGACGGCAATCATCTCTACCTCCTTTCTACCACCTATCACAACATTCAGGAAAAGAAAACGCCTCTCCAATTATATTCGATTGAGTACGACTCCCTTCATATAGAGGATACTGTATTTTATGAAACAGACTATCAAACCAAGCGAAATGAAACAATAGATGATGTATTTGCACTTCATCCAAATATGGCATATACTTCTACTGAACTGGCAATGAGTATGCTAATTGCATTTGACAATCTTACACCTAATCAGAATGAGTCAACCGACTGAAACCACATTTACTCCTCATCGAGTCCTCTTAAAAGCCAAATATAGCTTCTATAGTGCACTCGTCTTTTTCCTATTTGCCAATCCCGAAACCATGACGATTCTCCAGCAATTTCTGGGAAATATCGTTACCCTTGTTGCCCCATCAGGACTCCCCACCATTCGAGGAATCTTTCTTACTACTTTCTTATTCTTTATGACAATGCTGGGTCTCATGCTTCTTCCTAGTGAATAATGGGTTGCATCATTTGTTTCAATAGGGATTCTTGCTTCTCTGAATATCGTAGACCATGATTTTTTTGTTTATAGATCACCATGTTCGCCAAGGTACTCGCTACGGATGCACGACATCCCTTCTTTGTAAAAAAGGCAAAGAGAGCACTACCTTGAATTTGATCCATCTCCGAAAAACTCGCATTCCATCCTCCTACCGGCACCCATGTTTCTTGGTGTTCTTGTAATGGAGTCCAATATGTCATGATAGACTATATATTGATCGTGATCATGGTTTAGATGGTCCGTGCTCCGTTGAAAACGGGTCTAAAAATAGAGGAATAAGATAGAATGAAATTCATTTATGGATTGATTGTTATTTTGTTTCTGGTCATCATTTTCATTAACCACAAGGCAAAACAGAGCGATGGCTTTCAGGGCAATGATAAGACGATTGTGATCTGCAAAGCAGATTGGTGCGGACACTGTAAGACAGCTGCCCCCGAATTTAAGAAACTCAAGGCTGCCTCACCCATTACTCTCGCAGACGGAAGCAAAGCCGTGGTAAACATCCTTGATGCTGATCGTGATAAGGCGGCCCTCTCCAAATATAGCGTGAAGGGATTCCCCACCATCCTGATTGATACGGGATCGGCTGTGGTAGAGTATCCCCATGCACGTACCTCGGATCGAGTGATCGAATTTGTAAAGAGCATGTAATAATGTTAAGAAAATGAGTTTCGCCGTTTGGGTTTGGCCTGTTGATTCCAATAATGAATCACCGCATCTTTTCCCTTTTGAATAATTGTATTTTTGGTGTCTTCATCAAATGAAAACTCCAAAATATTTAGTTCGCCCAGCATGATCTGAATGCACCGTGCATCATAAAATCGGGCCTCAGTATTTGTCTTTTCTTGAAGGATCACATTAAGTGGGCGTGTTACTAGTGCATCCATCTCCAGACTCATAAGGTCCTCTACCTTTTCCACTGAAGTCCGAATCAAAATACTGAGTGTTTGTGCATGTTCTTCTTTAGGAATCACAAAGAGTGGATAATTGCTAATGACACTACCATCTACCAAATAGTGTCCTGTTATAGGACAAATAAAGGGCTGGAAATAATATGGGACGGACATGGAGGCATGGACTGCATCTGCTACACAATAATCGGGCGTATCCGTATGGCTAAATGTTTTCGCAACAGCATCATTCAAATCCGTGGCGACCACACGGAGCGAGATACCGAATGTGTCATAGCATTCTTTAAATGTGAAATGAGAGGATAGACCCTTCACATGAAGACACGCCTCCACCAAACGATGAAGTCGATCTCCTGTGTCCATTCCAAAATGTAAGATCCACCCCGAAAGAGTATCCATTTCTTTGATGTTCGTAAAATCAAATCGAACAGAAAAATCAGCCAGTTCCTCCAAGGTATATCCAATACATAAACACATCGCCATCAATGATCCTGCTGAGACACCCATCCATTCTTTTATGGCTTTTAGTGGGATGCGTTTCGATAATTCCAAGAGCGCGCCGACATGCGCCATGGCACAGATCCCACCACCCGATAAGTAAATACGATAGGGAATCATTCCTGTTCGGTTCTCCCTTTCTTTTTTTATATCCTTTCTCGCATGAGAATAGGTAATGCTTTCTTCTGGAAATCTACTTGTTAGTGGCGGCCATACCATTTACTATGAAGTACATGGTTCAGCACATGGAAAAAATGCAATTGAATTACACGGTGGGCCAGGTGGTGGTCTCTGTCGCGACTCTCTCAAACAATATGACTTGAAAAAATGGCGTGTGGTTCTCTTCGATCAGCGCGGATGTGGAAAATCAACCCCCTTTCTACGACTCGAACACAATACCACTTGGGACTTGATCGAAGACATCGAAATGCTTCGGTGCTTTTTGGGAGTTAATAAATGGTTTATCAGCGGTGGATCATGGGGAACCACGCTCGGATTACTCTATGCGGAAACCTATCCTCAACATGTGTCCGGATTGTTTATGCGAGCCGTTTGTCTGTGTAATCGGGCATCCAATGCCTGGCTCTATGGCGAAGGAGGTGTCTCTCATGTCTTTCCCAAAGAGTGGGAGGAGTACATCTCGATGGTTCCTGTTAACATGCGTCATGCCGATTGGAAGACCATTGTGCGGTACTACCAACAGAAACTCCGTGGACCCTCCGCACAGGCCTATGCGGATGCATGGTGGGGTCTTGAACGACGCATTTCTCGCTTGATCCCTCCCACCAAGAATCGATTTAATAAACAACAAACACTGGCAATTGCTATCATTGAAAACCACTACTTTGCACATGATTGCTGGATCAAAGAGGATCAGATTTTGAAGAACCTGTCCGCCCTTAAAAACATTCCGATTACCATTCTCCACGGACGATATGATATGATTTGTCCTCTTTCAAATGCCTATGCCATTAAAGAGATTCTCCCCCATACAAAGCTTATTGTCCTTCCTACCTCAGGCCATGGCTCCTCCAAACCAGATAGTCGTCGTATGCAACACAATGTTACCAATCAAATGTTTCGCCAAACCCAAAGGAAGGGACAACGCCATAAGCAAAGCAAAAGACGTGTCACGGTTCGTGCCTGAGCCGGCTCAAGCCCCATGGTGTGAATGGATCGGCGCGGCACATTTGCAATCCATTAGCAGTAATGGACCAACCTACACCGCAATTAAATCCAGCAGAACTCTACGACAAACGCAAGTCCAAGGATGCCTCTCGCCTTCGTGCCTATAACAAAATCCTCGAACAGATCTATAACCGCATTCGTGTCATTTCTAAGCTTCCGAACTCTCAGTGCTATTTGCTCTATACCGTTCCGCCTTTCATTCTGGGTCTGCCAAAAATAGACCTGGAGGACTGTGTCATTTATTTAATCTATCAGCTCCGACACGCCGGCTATGAAGTTCGTTATACTCCGCCTAATATGCTCTATCTATCCTGGATTCATCATGAGAAGTCCTATTTAGTGGAGCAGTCTCCTATTATGCATGCTATGATGGAGTCCGCAGAGCGCACCCAGGCAGAAGTAGAGCGCAAAGAGAAAGAGGCGTCTCGACTCATTTCGGCACGAAAGTCCCAGCGCAAAGTGCGCATTCAGACACCTGGTGAAATGCAAGGGCAAATGCAAGGGCAAATGCGACCCTCCTCCGCCATTCATACTGTTCTTAATCGGCCTCTTTCGAATCCAACGGCAGGACCGCCCCCTCCTTCGGCGGCAGATTATGTTCCTCCCAGTGCCTTCTTGCAGAACATGACGAATCCTCCGAACAACCTACCCCAACCCCGTTCCGTCCCTGAATATTTTAATCGTTAAGAACCTCCGTGCCTACCATAGAATGACACCCATCTTTGCCCTACGGCTCATTACTTTTCTTGTTGGGTGCATTGGATTTCGTCTATTTGTGACCTATTTGAGCTATGCAGCGAATGACTGGAATCTTCAAGTCATTGGGTTTGTCGCATTATACCCTGTCCTTTATTGGTTTTATGTTCTTTTTTTAATTGAACCTAATACCGCATGGGAAAAAGTAAGCAACATGATGTGGTGGAAAAAATCTGCGACCGATCCATAT
>Ga0247722_10000289_pt1 | contig 32455 bp, 30 predicted proteins | sample MSEWelMarce3H_FC_FD_189094 | JGI IMG/M metagenome (GOLD analysis project Ga0247722, IMG submission 189094) | Subsurface sediment microbial communities from gas well in West Virginia, United States - MSEEL Well Study Marcellus 3H_FC | ecosystem: Environmental > Terrestrial > Deep subsurface >... | reverse complement strand
ATATTATATTATATTATAATGAAAAACGGGATTATTATGTTATGTATGTTAAATGATAGTTATGCTATTGGCGCGTGTATGTGTGCATTTATACACAAATCATTTATTAAAACTAACAATTTAGATATTGAAATGGTTGTAATGTGTGATGCATATATTTATGACAAATATAAACGTATGTTAAAATTTTATTTTGATAAAGTTCATAAAATTGAGTTATTACAATACAAAGTTAAAAGAAGAAGACAAGTATCAGACAAATATAATAGAAAATATAGTGGATGGCTTAATTATAGTATCAATAAATGGCAATGTCTAAAATATGCAGAATATAATAAAGTATTATTCATGGACGTTGATATATTGCCAATGAATATAAAATTTTATGATATATTTAAATTCAATACTCCTGCATTTCATTTATTACAACTCAATAACAAATATACATATAAAAATTGTGTGAATAATGATAAATTATATGATTTACTGAATGAATTTAAAACATATGATGACTATATAATTAATAGCGAGAAATCAAATTATAGACTAAATGGTGGGATGGTATTATTTACTCCAGGTATTGAAATATATAACGACTTTGTAAAATTTTTAAAATCTATAGATAATGATGGTATTCTTACAATGTCTTGTTCTGGTTTTGACGAAACAACAATGTTTTATTTTACAGTTAAACATCAAAAAAATCCATTTTATAGACTATGTATGGAATATATGACAACTCCGTGGAATGATAAACTTTTAGACAACTATTTAGACAAAAACAAACCAATGTATTCTGTCAATTATTTATCTTATGTTAAACCATGGAGAAAACCATTATTCATATCATTTCCGGAAGAAGTTATATGGAGAAAATTATATCATAAAATGAGAAAATCAAGATTATTTAAACAATTGTATAAACAAACTATGATTAATGGCGTCAAAGAATATTTAGAATTTGATGGCGCATCAAGAAAATATTATTATGGGACAAATATTGATATAACTTATGATATAACTTATGAGAATATTATCAAACATGAAGATAAAATAAAATCATATGGTGATATTTTAAATAAACAAGATATAAAACAAGTACTTAAAAATATTAAAGCTTATCGAGCTTAAATTTGTTCGTAAAAAATATTATCGTCACGTTGTGGTTGTTCAAATGTTGGAGGTATATATTGCAAATCTGTTAATTGCACGCTTATGAAATGTCTAAAATCTGCATATATTATATCATCTATTCTTTCACGTGAAATATTTTGCATTAAAAGATGCAAATATTTCATGCGAATTTTTTCAGGAAATATCTTATGCATATTATGAATATTGCAAGCATTATACATTTGTTGAAATTTTTTATAATATTCATTAATCACTGGATTTAGAGTTCCATCACCTGAAATTTGATATTTTAATTCTGGTAAATTTTTATGAAATAGTAATTGATAGTTATTAATAAACGGGTCGTTTATGTCAAGTGTTTCAATATATTTTGTTGTATCCTCATTTACAAACATTCTTATATTAGACGATAGTATGTCATATTGGCTTTTAACATGATCATATGACGATTTATCTTCTAATGCTTTATCGATATTATTTTGAACATTGCATAAAAATATATTAGATGGTATTGATAATGTTATATTGCTTATAAATTTTTCAATACCTAATAATTTAAGATAATTGTGATTATCCAATGTATGTTCGCCGATATTTAATCCAAATCCGCGGCACATATATTTTAATGTTCTGTATGGCATACTTGGACTTTTTCTTAAAACAGACATTTGCGGTGGCACACATTGTAAATCGTGAATTGCATCATCATCAACAATAAATTGTTTTCCATCATATGCGCACTTAGATATGGTAATATCAAAATATTTGAATATTTCATCAATACTTTCATATTCACTCAAAATAAGTTGTATAGGACGCATCCTATAATTATAGAATGTTAAAACGTGTTGTTGAATTATTACTTTCAACACATTATTTTTTGCATTTACATTTGATGGTGTTGGTATATTTTTATATATATGTTGTATGAAATAATTTATTGCATCTTCACGGGCTTTTTGTTTTTGTTCGATTGAGGCTTTATTATCAGTACATACCAAAAACACATCGATGTCCGTTTGCAGGTCAATACGTGCACCCATAATTTGTGTTAATAGTTGTAATGGAAATCCTCCAGCAACAACAAATTTATAATATTGGTTGGCGTTAAATGATAATGTTCTTAATGGATTTTCCCACGATGCCAGCCATTTATTGTTTGTGTTATTATATTTTATGTTTGGTTTATATATGCAATCATAATATAATACATTATTCTCTGATGAACAATAATATTCCCATACTATATTCGATACACCAGTCACAAAAATGTTTTCCAATAAAGGAACAACAATATCTTGCTTCAGTTTAGAAAGTGGGTTACGATCGAGGGAACGCATGCTTTTTGTAAATATTATTTATACATAATAGATATATAATTCAATTTTTTATAATGCGCATTGTATGTAAAAAATATTTGATATGTATGTTAATATATGTCTGATTTATATTCAATATTACAAATAGAAAAAACAAGTTGTCGAGAGGAAATTAATAACGCATATAAAAAATTGGCTTTATTATGGCATCCAGATAAAAATAAACAAGAAAATGCTATTGGAAAATTTCGTGAGATAATGGAAGCTCATCGTATTTTATCTGATCTGGAAACAAGAAAACAATATGATAATGAACATAATGAACAACAAATACCAGATGTAATTATTAAATTGAAAGCAAATATAAAACAACTTTATAATGGATTTATTGAAACAGTTTTGTTTGATAGATTTAGTGAATGTGTAAAATGTAATGCAACCGGTTCGCAAGACAAAGTAAATATAGAATGTAATAAATGTAAAGGGACGGGACTTATATTAAAAGTCATTGGACATAAAATGAATGAATTAGATTGTGATGTATGTAATGGAACCGGTAATGATTTATTAGCAAAATTATGTTCTATATGCGATGGACATAAATTTATCAAAGAAACTGTTGAGTGTGAAATAAATGTTATTGCCGGTGCATATGATAATTATATTATAAGATTAGAAAATGAAGGAAATACCATACCAATGAATGAACGAACATATAATAAGAGTAGATCGAATGTTATTGTTGTTATTGAAGAAATAAAAGATAAGATATTTAAGAGAGGGGTATTCGTTCAAGAAATTAAGAGAATGACTTATGCGGATGTATTAATGACAATAAATATTTCTTTTGCGGAATCAATTATTGGATTTCAAAGAGAACTTGTTCTTATGAATGATACTAAAATTGGAATAAAAATTGATACACTTACACAAACAGGAGATATACATATTATTAAAAATATGGGGATGCCATATATCCCAGAAGAAAATATTAATAAAGGTGATTTATTTATTAAAATTATTGTCGATAAACCAAAATTAACCAAACAAAAAATTAACAAAATATATCAGATTATAACAGATAAACCGTATCCAGACACACAAAATATAAATAATATAATTGAAACTATAGACTATGAAAATTATATTTTATAAACTATATATAAATGAATACGGTATTCTGGATAATTATAATAATTTTGTTGGCAAAATACATTAGTTCAAACAAACTTGTTAAGAATAACAAGGCAACACCAAAAGCACTTATTTTAACGTGTATGGATTATAGATTTCTCGATGATATTCATAAATTATTGGAGGATAATGGATATAATGAAAATTATAATCAAATTGTTTTAGCTGGTAGTAGTTTAGGATATAATCAAGATAAATTTTTAGAATGGAAAAAAACTATTGATAAACATATCGAATTAGCCGTACAATTACATCAAGTAACACAAATTGTAGTAATTGACCATATGGATTGTGGTGCATATAAACTATTATATAATGACCCAAAAATGTCTCAAGTGAAAGAATATAAATTACATATTGAAAATCTTAATAAAATTAAATCAATACTCAGTAGAACATATCCAAAACTAACAGTAAAAACATTTCTAATAGACAGTAATGGCAATAATAAACATATTAAATAAACATACATATATATTATAAATTATGGCTGAAAAACAAATATATTTAGAATTAAAAGCTATATTTTCTGGATGCGATACAATAAATGATGCTTTATTATTCACAACAATATATTGCGAGAAGTATCCTTATATGAAAAGTGCTATAATAAGTTTTATGAATAGCTATACATTTAATGATAATATTGATATTAGAACAAAACAAAGTAGAATGAAACATATTTATTTAAATATTCAAACAAGAGAGGATGCACAAGAATATGTTTCACATAATACAGAAAGTATGTTTGATGATATTTATACAAAAATAATAAATATGATTATAAATAAAAAACCAAAGAAAATATATAAAGAACGAATAAAAAATATTACAAAAGCATGCCCCCATTGCAAACATATGTTGTCAGCACCTATTGCGACACAATATATTATTTGCGGGTACCATAATAACATAGAGGGCTATGACTGGTATGGATGTGGAAAAGATAGTTGTTTTCAATGTGGAAAAATTTTATGCAAACGATGGGAAACAGATATGTTATGTTTAAATATAAATCGACAACACGATAGTATATGTTGCTCAACGCACGCAACAGAAAATAATAAAATATATCCGGACGATTATTGTCAATGCATACATACAACATTACATAAGTTATTATATTAATTTTTGTCAATTATAATATTTTTATTATATTAGTATTTAATATAATATATGGATTTATTGATTGATGATACTGAGTTAATAAACCATCTAAAAAAACCAACACCCGACACAACAGTTATACGAGTTGTTGACACTATAATTAATGAGTTTGATGATAAGGATGCCATTGCTAAAATAATTCATTTACGTAATGCGGGTATTGTTGTCCAAGATGAAATTACCTTATTGCTTGATGAAACAGATGGTGACGGTGATAGTAATAGTCCATCTGATGATGTTCGAATTGCGTGCCCACAAATGACAATTGATGAACAACAATTAAAAACTCAGTTAGAGCACACACAATTGGCGCAACGTGAATATGACGAACTGAAAAAAAAATATAATGCCGACTTTGAGGCCCTCGAAAAAAAACAAGAACAATATATAATTGATTTTCAGGCGTGCGAAAATGCACAAGACGATGTAAATGAACAACAAGCAAAAAATAAAGTAGCCGAGGGAAAAAATAAAACACAAGAGATGGAATTGAAAAACCAATCTGTCGTCCTAACAAAACAAAAAACTGACCAAGAAAACAGGCAACAACAACAGACAGCAACACAACAGGGCATAAATAAAGCATTAAAAATAATAAGAGATGAATTGCAAATGTCCGAAAATATTGTTAAATTAAATAAGTATAATAAAAAACTATTAGAATTATATAATGATGCTAAGAAATTATATGACACACAAGTTATGTATTATACTAATTTTTACGAGAGTACGAGAATATTAGTTGGAAGTAATATGCAATTAGAAGAAATTGTTGCCACTATAAAAGATATGTTTAACTCGCAAACGATTAACGATAATAAATCACAAATCTATAAAATGCAAAAAGAATTATCTGATAAAGAGACACAGATAGACAAAATAAAATATGAATTAACACGATTTATTAGTCTAATAGCATCAAATGCAGTTCTTAATAGTGTAGCATATCCAAAACAGGTTGCATTAGTTGATCCAGATGTAACAGGAAAACCGGCAGCAACAGCACCAGACACAAAAACAGCACCACCTGCAGCACCAGAAAAAAAAATAGGACTCGCACCAGGAACACCACCACCAGCAGCAGCAGCAGCAGCAGCAGCAGCAGCAGCAGCAGCAGCAGCAAAAGAACCAGAAAAAAAAACAGAACCCGCACCAGGAACAGGACCAGCAGCAACAACACTATCCGGAACAGTATCACCAACAGCGGCAGCACTATCCGGAACAGTACCACCTGCAGCACCACCTGCAGCATCATCAACAGGAGAACCAACAGGCGGACTGCCAGCAGCAAGCTCAAAATCGCCAATATTGGCACTACCAAAAATATCTTCATCAGATAAAAATTCCAAAGCACAACCAGAAATAATACAAGCACAAATACTAGAAACACAAGCAGCAATAGCAGCACTACAAGCACACACGGCAGAGAAATCCTTGAAAACGGGACAGGGTGGGGGAGATTATACCAAATATAAAACTAATGGGGATGTTATACAAGTATTATACGAAGTAATTAAATTTACGAACAAATCCAAAAAAGAAGATATAATAAATTATATGAGAGATAGATTGCTGGAGATAAAAACTGGGGAAACATATACGCCCAAAACATTATCAAATGAGAAAATATACAGCTTATTCCAATATATTTTTAATAATTGGGCAACAAAAGAAATAGAAGAAAAACAAAAAATAATGGATGTTATTAAAGTTTTAGCAAAATATAAACATTCACGTTTTGTTATGAATAATCATAATAGATCAACATTTAATAATATTTGGTATGAACTAACAATGGACGAATTGAACGAGTTATATAATGATTATATATATGGCGGACTTAATGATACAGACAAACAATATATAACTTTTTATATAGATTATGAAAATTGGCCACTATTACCAGAAGGAATGAAATTAATATATGTCAATAAACGTGGTATTATTGAGAATAAACCAACAACGCCAACTATGTTACGAGAATATTTTAATGATATAATAACACGTAATAGCAGCAATATATTGCCAGAGAAGAAACAAGGAACAAAATATAGATTTAGTATGGATAGTAAGACATATTTTGATTATAAACCACTTTCGGGAGGAGCGCCCAATACAATTTATCCAGATAAACAATATAAAAATGTAAATGTATGGTATGATGACACAAAACATAATCATTATGCATATGAAAATAGAGTTCCAAAATATTTTCCATTTCAAAGTAATTCGTGTAACAATTCTGGCATAACAAAATCAAATCCAGTTATGTGTAATAATTTTATGAATTGTATAATGCTTAATGATCCAACAAAATTAAAAAGCTGTATGAATATACTAAAAGCAAAACAAATGTGGGAGATTGTTGCAGATGATGCTGTAAATCCTGCAATTATACATAGATTTTTTAAAATGATGGGGGTTAAATTACAAAACGGGACTGTTGACGGAATTGTTCAATATAAATATCCAATAAAATTTGAAGAATGGATAAATATTGTAAAAACGAAAATGGACAGAGATGTTGCGGAAGCTATATTGAGAAATGAATTTTTACAACATTATGTGAAAGAATTAATAAATTTATGTATGCATAATTTAAATATTTTAAATACTAATAATCCGATGCAATATGTCACAACAACTGAGCCATATTTTATTAAAAATACGCCAACTAAACAACAATATGAGAATGTATTGCAAAATATGTTACAGAGACCAAGTATGACAACCATTAATCCGCAACTATTGACTGGATATTGTTCTCGTATGCGTTCGTCTTTACAATCTGGAGGAAATATATATAATACCGATATAATCACAATTTTTGAAGTGATTAAAAAAATATATGCAAATAATAATAAGAGAATTAACAAAAATGTATATGATATTTTTGTGGAAGCAAATGAACAAATTAAAGCATATAATTCAGATTTAATAAAATTAATAGACAAATGGAAATTTATAAATGATAGAGCATATGCATGTGATATTGATATGATGTTAAATGAAATTGATGATTATGTCAGCAAAAATAAAAGTGTTAATGATATAAATTTACATACTATCGATGATGTATGCGACCATTTAAAAACAATGGCAAAAGAAGCAAAAAATATGATTATCACAAATATTCATTTACAAAAAAAAATAAATAAAAATATAATGAAATTTGGTATTTATTTATTGCAAAAATTAAGATAATATATATAACATTTATAAAAATATTATTTTATAAATAATATAATGGCTAAAACAAATTATTTGATTAATAAAAATAATAATAATTTATTAACAGAATTAATTAATTATGAATCAACCTTAAAACAATTATATCCAAAAGCGGAACACGACAAAAAAATTCAAACAGACTATAAAAATTTTAGAATAACATATGGGGAATTAGAATATGATGGTTGTGATACTATTATGACATACATATACAAATATAATTTTGATATGTTTATTGATATTGGATGTGGTAATGGTAAATTATGTTTTTATATGAAAAAATATCCAAATATACAACGTTCAATAGGAATTGAGATTGTCAAGGATAGATATTTACGTGCATTAGATTTACAAGAAAAATTAAAAAACTTTTCACAATCATCAAATATTACTTTTATTAATGATGATTTCAAAAAATTTGATACGACATTATTATTGAATAATATACCGTTTGTTTGGATTAGCAATTTATGTTTCGAACAAGAGACAACAAATGATATATTTAATATTATTGTTAATAAGTTTCCTATTGGAACTATTATTGCTTGTTCAAAAATACATAAAATTGTAAATCCAAAAATAATTTTACTTGATACAATTAAAGCACATATGTCTTGGAGTAAAGATAGTGATGTTTATATTTATAAACTTGTTTAATAATATTTTTGTGGATTGTATAGAAGATGTATAGAAGAAAGTTTCAATTATGTTTTTATATTTTGTTCATCTTCGTGAAATTCTGGCAATGTTTCGATATGTATTTTTCTTAATAAATTATTTAAATCTTCGGTATTTTCTTTACTTTCTTTAAAACAATATGATGCAAATTGAACGCACGCCAAACTTATAGTCGATGAACATCCTGCAAGAAATCCAAATGTTGTGCTGTTAAAATATCCGGACGAAAAACTAAGAATACTGCTACTCGCAATCATAATTTTTGATAATGTTTCAAATATATGGCCACATTTACGCCAAGTATGTCTATATTTAATAGCATCTTTTATATCATTATAATATGAAGGTTCAACAAGTTCGGAATGTACGCGTGAAATCATTTGCGGTCTAACAACTTGTACAGATTGTTTTTCTTTAATTTCTTGTTCTTCCATTATAAATTATATTATGAAATTATTATGTGTTATTTTTATATATATTATATTCAGTCATATAAATATATGACTGAAAAAACAATTCCGTTATTTAGAATAAAGCCGTTAGACGCGACAAGAGCTATAATAAAATATAAAGGGTCTATTGCTGAAGATGAAAAAATTATAGATGAAGTTATAGATGTTGATAATAAAAATATTATGTCATTAAAACAAATTGATAAATATGAAATAACAGGATGTATATTTAAATGTAATATAGTTGGTTCGCATATAGTTGCATCAACAAAATATCCAGTTGTATATGTCGATATTTATTATGAAAAACCAATGGTGTCTGGTTCATTATTTCAACTAATGTATACAATAATAATGGATGCAAAAGAAAAGAAACAAATATTGGGCCATAATAAATATGTTAATTTACATTTTAATGGTTCATGGATGAGACATATTGAATGTGATGTTGAATTACAAACAAATTATAATGATTTATTGACGGATATGTTAGAATTAGAAGCAATTGATAAATTGTATTCATCTGTTGATCTTGTACATATTCGTGAAAGTTCAGAAGAAATTAATTGGATTAATAATTATATTATTGAAGAAAAAAAAGAGTATGATTTAATAATAACTTCAAGGCCATATACTTTCAAAAGCATTAATACAATAAGAGATGAAATAGCAACTTTATGTAGTTCAGATAGATTTCATAAATTCATAAAAATAGCATTATTATGTAGAGATGAAAACAGACGAAAAAAATATGGTGTTAAAAACGAAAAATACGATAGACCAAATGTATCATTATACATTGACAAAATTAAACAAGAAATGATTGATAATGACGAATTAATTAAAAATTGAAATTAATATTTATTAAATTTAAATTAAATATATTTATAAAAATGTTGCTCTCACTGAATGAAAATCAATGGTTTCAAATTGAAAAGAAATTGTCTGATACGACAATAGCATTATTAAATACATTAATCAAATATGCAAAACAGGGTGTTATACTTGTTCAGGATGATACTAAACGTGCATATACTGAACAACGTGTTATAGGTGAATTATGGGATATAAATGTACGTGATATTCTTGTTGAACGCAAGGTATTGGAAAGTAAACCAAAACCAAAAATGCAAAAGAAGAATAAAATCGACACTATGAGAATTGCAAAAACATATGAACAAATAGATAATGCATTAAAGATATATATGAATAAAAATACTTCATTTTTTGAAATAAATTTTATCCAATTATTTTTAGTTGCTGATAATTTTATATCGACTAAAACAAGTGTGGATAAAGATACAATTGGTGTTTCAGTCGCTATACAAAATGCAATAAATATATCATCAAATTATAATGGAATATGTGCAATTAATCCAACATTAAATAAAAATGTGTCTATAACGTTTTTAGATGATCTAAAAACATTATATGAAAAATTTAATAATTGTTTTCCATTTGACGGATTGTTATTATTACGAGATGCGCCGGAACTATTAATAGACCCGACAAAATATCATAAAATAACAAATACCATTCAAATTACTCCATATGATCATCAGTTTAAAATGTTGGAATATGTACGTTCGCAAATTAAAATTAAAATGCCATTTTTTGTGTTTTATTCTGCTCCAATTGGAACAGGTAAAACGACAACAAGTATTGCTGTTGCAAATACTCTGTATAATCCAATGAAAATGATATTTGTTTGTACAAATCATTCGGTGCGGATTGATGTTGCAAATCAAGCATATAATACTGGAACATATTTTTGTGTTGCAACTCTTAAAAATAATAGTGTAAAAATGACATATCAAAATAGAGGAAGTAGGCCTTCCAATAAAACAAATACAAAATTATATATTTGTGACCCAAAAGTTGCACGTATAATATTAAAAAATGAGAATGAATATTTTTCATTAGGATATGATATTAATGTAAATAATGTGATTATATTTTTTGATGAACCAACAATAGGGGCAAACACATTAAATAAAGACTTGTATGATACTATTTTTTGTCATTCATTGACGCCATATGGTATAATATATTCAACTGCCACACCTCCGGCAAGTGATAGTATGGCTCAAATACTTATTGATAGGAAAACAATATTCAAGAACCACGACGTTAAAACAGTTTCTTCTGATTTAGTTTTGATACAATCTAATGTTTGTATAACAGACGAAACAAATATTCATCCTTGGAACAAATGTTTGACACAAAGTGATGTAATTAATACAATAGAAACAATCAAGACAAATCCATTTATAGCAAGATTTATAACAGCACAAGGGGCCATCTCGTTATATAATATGTTATTATCTGTTGGCATATCGAATGTACCAGACATAGCATCATTTTTTAAGCATTTCGACAATTTAAAACCCGAATACATACGTGAAATAGTTATTCAAATGCTTGAAATATTAATGAATTATCCGGACCATATACAAACTGTTTGTGATGTAAAAATTAATAAAATTAATACAAATGATAATATAGACTTTACTAATTTTGATGCACGAACCGGAATGACCCTCGTTGGTTCAATCAACCCATTAGATGATGCAATAAAATATTTTCCAGATTTGCCAGTTACACAATGTATGGAAGAAATTCAAAGATATGCATTGGCAGTTGATGCATATAATATCTTATATACAAAAATGTGCAAACAATCAGAACGTTCAGAAACTAAACAAGATGCACAAATACTTATGGCCAAACATGAATATCCTGAACTATTATTGCCACAATATAAATCATATAATGTTATAAATAATTGTGAAATGATTGCATTATTAAATTCAAATGCTCCAGATATAGTGATTACATTATTGTTATATGGAATTGTAATTCATGAACCATCGAAATATGATGCAATATATATGGATACGATATTTAAATTAATTGCATCTTGTGCGGTTAGATATGTCTTTAGTTCAACATTTGCATATGGTGTCAATTTCCCATTTACAGAAATTATCATTATGCCTGAGTATATTAAAAATAATACTATGAATACTATAATGCAACTTACAGGACGTGCGGGACGTGTCAATCAATCAACGAGGGCTAAAATTATAATTCCTTCTGATTATGCAATCGCATTATTAGACTATATAAAAAATCCAAGTCAATATAATGTTGAAGCAGATAATATAAAAACTGCATATAGTATATTACGTTTGGAATATAACACTTTGTTTGCATTGGATACAATTGATGAACAAGAAATAATTGTAAGTGATACTAATGTAGAACAAAAACAAACAAGTAATGAACCGGAAACAATAGAAACCACTATTCCGGAATCGTGGGAAGATTAATAATATATAGTGTGTTATATAATATACATATATAATATAAATAAATTATATATGTTTTATACTGTTGCAAGTAGGTTAATTAGAACAAATTCACCAAGAAATAATTTATATATATTTTTGGCTGGGTCAATTTGTTATGTTATTATTCATTGGCAGTTGCATTTAAAGACGCAAGTAGGAATTGTAGAAAAAATAAGAAATTATTTATATTATGTTATGCTTGCTGATATTGGTATTGCATATGCACTGTTAAGATTTTATCCAAGAAAAACAGTTTCAACTAATGAAACAGAAGATAAACAGATTGCTGAAAATATTGAAGAAGTCCGGAAAATGCAACAACATCGACAACGTGAAATTGAGGAACAGAAAAAAATAAATACTATAGAAAATAAACAAGTCGATATTGTTAATGAAAAATCAGATAAATCAGATAAATTAGATAAATTAGATAAACCGGAAACACCAGAGAACAATGAAAAAGAAAGTTCTGAAACAGATACGCCAGAAGATACGGATATACCAAAATTCACTTCATAATATATATTTTTTATATAATAGCTTGTTTCAAATATTGATCACAGAATACATTAATTGATGATATAAATGTATCAATTGTTGCGTGATGATGTTTATCTTCGCTATATGTTGTGATAATACGTGTTAAACCTGTTGTAGCGGATTTTAATAATGATTGTATATTTATAAGCATTTCAAGATTTATTTGTTTTTCTTCATTTGCGGTTATTTTAGTTACAATATTAGTACATAATTGTTTTGTATGTTCTAATAGATGATTTATAAATAGCAATGTTTTTTCACGCGAATCTGTCGAAAAATGTCTTCGAATGGATTGTAAATATCGTTGATCCACTTTTAGATATTTATTATTGGTTATTATTAATTTTTCTCCTTCTTTTACATCACTGAGTAATCGTAAATTTATTTGAATATCAATATATGTTAAATCTAAAAATTTAGTTGTCATTATAATTATGTAATAGATAAAATTAGAAACCTTTCATTTTTTGTCGGGTATTCCAACACTTACCATCCGTGGTGTGATGTTGCACGAAACATAATGAACATTTCTTGCAAACTACTGTTTTTGGACTTGAGCAATTAAGCCGCCTGCAATGTTGCTTTTGTGTCTTGCTCGAGCAAGAACCCATATAATTATGGTAAATAATATATATATTAATATATATATAGAATATATAATCATTTTTTTATGCCGGAAGCACCAGAAATAATTATAACTGCGCGATACCTATTAGATAAAATAAAAAATAAATTATTGACAAATGTTGAGGTAATAAGTGGGCGTTATACACATCAAGAACTTTTGGGATATGAAAAATTATCTTATCCATACAAGATAAAAAATATATTTACGAAAGGTAAATTCTTATGGATAGAATTATCAAAAAATACATATACATTTATTACATTTGGTATGACAGGTTCTTTTTCATCCACGGACAGTAAAAATACACGAATACAATTTACAATCAATAATAAAAAATTAAATTTTATAGACCCGCGTAATTTTGGAACGATTGAATTTACAACAGATAAAAATACATTATTGCAAAAATTAAATAAACTTGCACCAGATGTTTTGCAGACAATAATAACTGATGCCGAAATAGCAGATAGAATTGTAAAATTCAACCAGACACGAAAAAATAAAAATTTAGTGAAAGTTTTAATGGATCAATCTTTAATTGTTTCTGGAATTGGTAATTACTTGTGTGCCGAAATATTATATGATGCCAAATTAAATCCACATCGTGAAACAATTTCGTTGTCACATAAGGAATTATTGACACTATCACATTCTATTAGAAAAATAGCAAAATATGCTTACTTTGATAATACAACGGATTATATAGATTGCATGAGTGATTTAATAGATTTTCATCCGGATATAATAGTAAAACCATTTTCATTGCAAGTATATCAACAACAATATGATAAACATAACAATAAAATAGTTCGTGATGAAATTATAAAAGGACGTATAATACATTGGGTTCCAGAAATACAAGTATGAATAAAATATATTATATAATCAATTATTCATCATTAACATCACGGTTAGTTACTCTACTTAGAACAAGTCCTGCATTATCTGCAAGTTCATATCTTATTTTTTCAATATCGTATGTTGAAAATGGCGGATAATATGGTCCCAATATAGTTACATCTATTTTGATATTTTGTTTTCCACATAGTTTATAAAAAAACTGTCCAATATTATCATCACATACTATATCGTTATATTTTACAGCAATTGAATATATCGGTTTTCCAATGTGGAATGCGCCAGAACGAAACCGGATTAATGATTTCGGATGTGTCATTATTCCTTCTGGAAATATACATATACTTTTATTTTTTTTTATAAATTTTTTTATTTCAACAACAACATTTGCCCCTTTTTTATTTCTATCAAATAACAATAATGGAACAATATCTTTAATATAATCATATACCCCAGTTTTTTTGATAAACGAAGATGCCAAAAATCCTGTATCGAATAAATAATATATAATAAATAATTCCAAGAATGATGAATGATTTGCAATAAACACTTTTTCTCCTGGTTTTATTTTATCATATCCATTTACACGAATCGACAAATTATTCAGTGATAATATTTGCTTACATAATTCTTTGCCATCCGTTTTTGTTTTCATACATACTGCTTGTATTAATATATTTGTAAGACTAAATATTGAATCGCTAAAATTAACCAAAGTATTTGAACATAGATTATTATAATAACTCATACTTAATAAATCGGCATATATTTGAGGATGTATATTTTTATCACGCAATGTATATATTTTTTTAATAGATGTATTGCATATCCTACATATTTTATTTAATTTTTTATAACACGTATTATGAAACATATGTTCGCAAGGATGACACATAACAATTATGTCATTTACCCAAGGCAAACCAATATTACAATAACATCTCGAATTAAGTTCTTTATTATAATTCATTATATGTTGTCATTATATTATAAGTTTCATAAAATTCACACATAATAAAATTTATATTAACATTATTTGTTAATATATATCAAAAATAAATATTTTTATAGTCATTAAATAACCAGTAATGTAATTATCTGCATAATTTGCATAACAAATATATCAATACAAAGGTTCTCAATAGAATTCTTTATATGACAATTTATATATTCTTTGTCCATATTATTATTATCATCATCATTATTGTCATTGTTATTATTATTCTCATTATCATCATCGTCATCACTCATATTATTTTCATTGTCATCATCATCATCATCATCATCATTAGCATCACTCATATTATTTTTATCATCATCATCGTCATCATCATCTCTCATATTATTATCATCATCATCATCATCATCATTAGCATCACTCATATTATTTTTATTATCACTCATATTATCATCATCATCATCATCATCATCATCATCATCATTAGCATCACTCATATTATTTTTATCATCATCATCGTCATCATCATCTCTCATATTATTATCATCATCATCATCATCATCATCATCATCATCATCAGCATCACTCATATTATCATCATCATCATCATCATCATCATCATCATTATTATCATCATTATTATCACTCATATTATCACTCATATTATCACTCATATTATCACTCATATTATCATCATCATCATCATCATCATCATCATTATTATCACTCATATTATCATCATCATCATATCTCATATTATTTTTATTGTCGTCATCACTCATATTATTAATATTAGTATTAGTTATATATTTATTGTATATATCTTTAAAAATATTATATATATAATAAATTGTGGGTATTATATAATGCGGGAATACAATAAAAAACCATAATACAGATAAGCATAAATCTACCATTTTTAAGATATTATATAATAATTATTATTTATTTATTTGTTTTTTTGTGTTTAATTATTTGGAATAATAATCATATATTATTATATAATGGATTCAGTATTATTAGACAGCCCAAATGATAATAACGATATGTCTAATTTACTTGGAAATATACCTATCAGACAACCTATTTTTAGTATAGATGATACACAACCAAATTACAATTCAATGCCAGATAATTTTTTTAGAAAAGGATATGAAACAAAATTACCAGCACAAACACCAATGCAAGTACCAATGCAAGTACCAATGCAAGTACCAATGCAAGTACCAATGCAAGTACCAATGCAAGTACCAATGCAAGTACACTTACCAACACAAGTACAACTCGCGGCACAACTGCCACCACCTGCACAACTTCCACCACCTGCACAACTTCCACCACAAGCATCGGCACCAGCACAACTGCAAGCAGCGGCACAATTACCGGCACAAGAACAAATAAATAGAATTACATTATTTAATGAACAACAAATCAAAACTATTATGGGATATAGAGTTCCAATGACAACAATTTATTTAATTTTAGTGTTAGTTATTATTGCAGCGGCACTATATTATTTTTCATTGCCGAAAAAGAAAGATAAAAAAAAAATATAAAAAATATAATATAATTGTATAATATATGAACGGTCCGGTATTAGTTAATAGTGAAACTCCCACTGTAAGCGAATCAGTTGTAATTAACACATCTTCTGCTCCTGATTTTTCTGATGTAAAGGAAACAAGCACAGATGTTAAAGCGGAACCAAGCACTAATGATAATGTAGTATCACTCTTAACAGATTTACGCGCAGATTTTCTATCTGTTGTAAAACTCGTCGAGGCATTAAATAAAAATGTTTCATCTAACGGCGATAAAGTCAAACAGCTCGAACAAACATTAAACAAACTTGTTGATAAATCATCTGTTTCATCTGCAGAACCTGTTCAGTCTGTTCCGTCCGTTCAGTCTGTTCAATCCGTTCAACCTGTCCAACCCGTTCAGCTTGTTCAGACCACAAAACCAGCAGCCGCCAGACCAGCAGCCGCCAGACCAGCAGCCGCCAGACCAGCAGCCGCCAGACCAGCATCTGCCAAACCTGCTACATCTGTTCAAGTAGAACAAAAAACAAAACACGCACAACAAAAAACAGATAAAAAAAAGAGGTCTGTATTTAGCCAATTTTAATAATTATACTTTCTTTTGCAATTTTTTTTGCAATCTATCCCGTACACTATTTTTTCGTTCCTGCGGACTACCTAATTTATGTTCTTGAACATTGTCTGGTAGATTCATTGATTTTAATAATTTAGACCTCGTGTCCTGCGGTAATTTCTGTAATTGGTTCATTAAATCATTCATATTTAATGAATTTGTATTATTTGTATTAACATTGCTATGTACATTTGTATTATTGTTTATATTAATTTTGGGATTTGTTATATTATTGTTTTTATTATCATTGCTATGCACATTGTCTATAGTATTCGTATTATTTGTATTATTTGTATTATTTGTATTATTTGTATTAATGTATACGTCTAATTCATCGTCGAGTTCATTATTAAACATTATATAATTATACATATTAAAATATTAAACAGTTATTATTTCATTTTTTTTGGTATTATGTGTATAACAGACCTATTATTTTTGTATATTTTTTTAGAAAAGTTTATTAGATCTGTAATCGTTAATTTATTTAATTTCTCAATCAATATATTTTTTCTATTCATTCTATTTTTAATTAATGTTTCTAAATCTGTTGAGTATATAAGATCGGGCGTTGACATTATAACGCCATACATATATGAACAATCTTCAAATACATTTTTTGGCTTTTCTTTCAATTGTGTTTCAATGCTCTGTATAGATATATTAAATTCATCTTGAGTTATGGCAGTAATAACATTTAAAAAATTTTCTTTTATATATTCTTCAATTATCTTATATAATTCACTTATTGTTGATTGAGCAGTAAATACCATATATATGTGTGGATTATCTGTTGTATTTATATTTAGAGTATGTGCAGATACAACATATCCAATTTGTTTTTCGGTTCGTAATAAATCAAAGAAATGATTATGAATATATGTACTTAACATATTCATTAATAAAAAATCATTTTCCCATTCTCCTTTTTCTTTTATATTTCCGACATAAATACCATAACTAATTGCATATTCCTTATTGTGTATATTATTATTAGTTATTGTTTTTATTATTTTATCTGTGGACCCTGAGTTAATATTTTCATCTTGTTTGATTTGTTTATATTCAATATGTCTCTCTAATATATTGATAATAGATTGAACATCATTAATTTTTATTGAACCGTTAAAAACGCTTATAATACTTCCACTTGAAATATATTTAATAGTATCATTAATAAATGTTTTACTTATATTTTCTGGGGAATATGCATCAATATATTTTGAAAGTGTATCATAAGTATATCTATTTGAGTTAATCATATGTATGAATTCGGGCGACAACATTGTGTATGATCCAGAATGTAAATAATCATCAATTCTTAGTTTCATTTGTGTATATGTATTTTTGTATATTTCTATATCAAGTGTATTCGCTGTATAAAACAAATCAATATATTTTTTGAATAAATCTGATATATTATGAATACTATTATGACTATGTATAATAATTGAAAATCCGTCCGTTGTGTTGTATATGTTAAATACGTGTTGTGCAGATTCCAATTTGTCTATTAATACTTCGTTTATTTTTGTAATATATGAAAAAAATAAATATTTTTCTATAAATATTTTGATATTATATTTATTACATTTTACATTTATCATCATACATATTGCAGGTGTATTAAATATATTTTTCTGAATGTAATATATATTATTTACGTTTGTGTTTATTTTCTTATATGGTTCATTAATAGCAACATATGGCAATATCCCTTCGTATTCTATATATGGATTTGTTTTCGGTAATGAAAAATTAGTAATTTCAAATGAGTTTATTTTTAATTTCCTATGTTCATAATTCGTATTATAATGTATATCTTGTTTGTTTGGTTTCAATGTAAGTATTGGCGATGTCAATATAGCTTTGACCTTCTGTAAAGTCATATTTTTTAAACATTTTACATAATGTTTCTTACATTTATTTAATTTACCAATTAAAACTGATGCAATTGGTAATAATGAAAAATCTAATTTATATGTATCATATGTATTTGCGTATCCCGTACATAACGAAAGTCCGTCAATATTTTCTAATGTATTTGCGGACAATAAAATCATCTTTTTGTATTCAGTATAAAAAATATCATATATATCTGTATTCTTTAACAAATAATCAATATACATATACACAAAATATAATATATACTCCCATTTATCAATACCATTATCGGTCATTTGTATTGAAATCAAAATAATACAACTATTATCAAAATAATCATCAATGAAAGCATTTGAGGAAAAGCAATATCCAGTTTTTTCCAAATATGATTGTAAGCCATTATCAATATTATTTAGTATATAACATAAAATATGATATGAATTATTATATGGCTTAGTATGTTTTAAATGCCAATATAAAGTTAAAAAATTATCATTATTTGTTTTCACCTTAATTAATTCAAATTTATGTTTATATTTTTTGTATTTTGCTATGTATGGTTCCAATTTTACATCGCGTATAGGTATTTGTTCGAATAATTTTATTATTTCATTGTCATAATTATTTGTTTTGTTTATTGATACAAATAAAACCATCTTATTTGCACTATAATGTGTTGTGTAAAAATTAACCAATTTGTCTCTCAATTTACTAATATCATTATCCGGCAATAATGTTTGTTTTGTCCCTGTTGAAAATTTTTGTCTTTCCTTATTTTTAAAAAATTGCTTGCTTATGTTATGAAGTTTCCACATATCTGAACTGATATTTTTATTATGTTCCGAATTTACAGCATTAACTTCTTTCTCAACATATTTTATGTCGAACAATGGTTTTATAAAAAAATTACTAAATATTGTTAATAAATACATAAAATTTGTTGGTGAAGAAAAATAATATTGTGTGGATGTCTCTGACGTGAAAGCATTTGTAAAAGCATTATTTTTTTTTATTTCATTTTGGAATAATGCACTCCCTGGAAACATCTCAGACCCCATAAATAACATATGTTCTAAAAAATGTGCTAATCCTAATGTATCTTCCGGATTATCTTTGCTGCCAGTATTTACATATAATAACGCAGAACCAGTTTGTGACGTATCATTCTTGATAAAAAAAATCGTTAATTTATTTTTTAACACAACATATGAATATTCATTTGTATCTTTTTCTAATGAAAAAACATTATGTATTTTTTTTACATACTTATCCATTATATAATACACGAAAATAATATATATATTATTTTTGGGTTATAAAATGAAATACAACACGAAAATAATATATATATTATTTTTAGGTTGTAAAATGAAATACAACACGAAAATAATATATATATTATTTTTGGGTTATAAAATGAAATACAACACGAAAATAATATATATATTATTTTTGAGTTATAAATAAAAAATATATGTGAATTATACAGTAAATGTTATTGTGTTGTTTGGACCGGATGTAGTTGTTTGGGGGAGGCGTGTATATGGTATATAAGAACCCCATATTCCTGCCATCTTGCTCAATATTTCTAATGTACTCGAATTGCATTTTATAAGAGTTCTATTGTGCGATATAATTTGCGTAGTTTGTAAGGTGTCAATAGTATGACGTGTTAAGTACTCTTGCATACTTCGCGTTTCAACAAATTTAATATCAACAAAACTATCTCGCACTTGTTGTCGATTGTGCATGAAGGCATTAGAAATGTCCAATATATCATTTACACGAACAATATGTAGATATGCTTTACATAATGTTTGATCCTGATATGTTATGTCCTTATTGGTTAGAGATGGTGTTTTTATGTCAAAAGTAAAAAAAGACCCTAAAGATACTTGTTTTTTGGCATTTTCAAATAATGCTTTTTCTGGTTGTGATAAATGTTGAATTATAATTGCATTATCTAAAGTTCCGCTCAATTCTTGATATTCGTGGTTTGCATTTTTAAATAAAACCACATATGAATTGTTATGTCTATCTGTTGCAATAATAACTATACCAGAATGCGAATATGCATGGTTATTATAATAAATAATTGGGTTTCCGTTAATCGAACCCGTTCTTGGCGGGATATTTACTTGTTGTGGCATTGACGGTGTGGGCATATTTTGTGATGACCCCAAAATTGGTGGATTTTGTGTTAATGTTTCTATTACAGCACGAACAGAATCAATGTCTCCTTCTATTGATACATTAATTCCACTCGTATTGCTATATGATCCATTGAATTTTGGTGGGTTGGGTGGGTTTGGTGGTTGAATATCAACAAAAGATTGGCCCGGAAGTCCAACAAAATAAACTTCTTCTTGTGATGGAAGTAATGGGAAAAACGACATTATTATAATATTAGTTTCTAAAATTAATTATTTAATTTATTTTTTAATGGCGACGCAAATAATTGTTCCATAATATATTCAATAATATTTTTATTATCTAATGTATCTATTGTATTTAAAATATTTGTTGTTTGTTTTTTATGATGATTATATGTAACCTGATATTGTTTTATTTCATTATCATATGATATATCCACACTATATTTGCTGGTCTCGTCATTATTTTTAAATACAACCACGCCAAGTATTTTATAATCTTTATTTTTTACTTCATCAACTGTTAATATGTATGTGATTATATGTAATTTATAATTATTATGATGCAATATCTTATGTGTGTATATTGGTATTGTTTCGAATGTTCCAATAAAAACAGGCACACACTTATTAGTTTTACAAGGCTGTATCTGGTAGCAACTAATTAAATTATCATTTGCTAATTTATTTATAGTACTATATAAATCTGTTGTTTCGTTTATTGGTTCCGTATTAGATGCACTCATATATTATATGTAAAGAAACATTATTTATCTTTTCTTTGGACGTGGCAACACAACATCTAAATGTTTGTTCATTATATTTATTTGTTCTGGTTTTACAATTGCCGTTCCATTCTCGTAATTTCTAATAGTATTTTTTGCAAAACAACATTTAATATCTAAATCATTTTGACTATATGTTTTTTTTGTTCTTGCATCACGAATTGCAATACCTAACTCACGGGTCGTAACAACCGGCAATTTAGTTTCTGTTGGATCATAACTAACCGCTTTTGGTGTATTTGAACCGGTATATACTTTACTTTCTGTCTTGCGAAGAACACATTTTGACCAATCTTGATGTTGCATTTTTTATAATAATATGTTAATATATTTATGTTGTATATAATATTTTACATACAATATATATAATATTTCTATACATATATTATTATGAATTCAATATTGCCGGGAATTTGGGGACCAAGTGCTTGGATAATGTTTCATTCAATAACATTTAGTTTTCCACTCAAACCAACGGACAAAGAAAAACAACAATATTTAAAATATTTTGAATGTGTTGGGAATGTATTGCCCTGTGATACTTGCAGACAATCATACCAACAATATATAAAATCAGGAGATACACAATTAAATATAGATGTAATGGCATCACGGGATACATTAACAAAATGGGGATGGAATATACATAATGCAGTAAATAAAAAATTAGGGATTGATTACGGGGTTTCATATATGGATATGTGTAATAAATATGAGACGTTCAGAGTAAAATGCGATTATAACAATGGCATTATGTCAGATGATAAAATTGCATTAGCATATAACAATGTGAATGATAGAACACCACCAATTGTGCCATTTGAAACCGCCAAATTATTTATCCCATACGCAAACAAACTCAAATTATATAATTACGAACAGCAAATAAATTATTATTCATCTATAAAAACTAATACAAATGAATGGAAAAATAGAAACAAGAATGTATTATATATTATTGACTATATGCATAATAATGGCATATCATCTATGATTAATAATAAATTGACACTATATGGATTATTATTATTGTCTATGTTGTCATCTACATTATCATCCGAAGAACTTAATAAATGTATAGTGCGCATTTAATTAAAAAATTGTATTTAATTTTTATAAATTTATATAATAAATATAGAAAAATATATAAATATTTAAAAATATTATGTTTGACAATAATATAATGGACGAAGTTGATATGAACATGGCAGGCGGTGCGGCTAAGAAAGTAAAAAAGCAAGGAAGCAAAAAAACAAAGGCTAAGAAATCGCCCTCAAAGAAAGGCAAGAGCGTCAAGAAAGGCTCAAAGAAATCAAGCAAATCTAAACGCAAAACTATGTAATTTAGTCAATATATATTAATATATATAATAATATACCAAGTATATTATTATTATTAAAAAATGAAAATTATATTATTATGGGATGTATTAATATATTTATTATATATTTCATCGACCATGCTGACGAAACAACAACGTCTTGATGCTAAGAGAGACCGTCAGGCAGCCAACCGGGCCACCAAACACGAGGCTAAGAATGCCGAAAAAAACAGCGGACCTAAAGCAATCACACCACAACGCATTGCGGAACAGCAGCAGAAGTATGAGCAAGCCAAACTCAATCTTTATTTCTTCACTAAGCAGAATTGCGCTGGGCCCAACAGCACTGAGCTCAATTATCGTCATGGTATATTGTCTCATGCTGTGAGTGAAGAATACGGCAAATTGCTCACTCTTCAGAAGCGTTCTGGCCGTGAGTATGAAGACTCGCAAAGCACGTACGACAGCAAGGCAGCAGAACAACTTATCGGGTCACCCCCAACACGAAAACAGCTTGCTTTGTTCAAGCTGTTTCAAAGTGCGCATTACTGCAGCATGTGCTCAACTTCATGTCACAACGCCCCATGCATGAACAATCCACTCGTCACGACCCCGTGTCTCAATATTATTTTCGCACTTGCGCCAGATGGAAAGCTGGGGGAGATCACAACATATTTTTCCCCCCCTGGTTGTTCCTGCGATCAAGGACACGGCAACCAATGTGACGCGTGTAAAAAGTATGAAGACATCCAAACAATGTGCGGCAAAGCAGAAACCCTTGGGCACAATCGCAGGTCATGTGAAAAATGTTTAGACAAACAAATCGAATTCCAAGAATCATGGACGAAACAGATAGACCCTATGAGAGCAACATGGGGGTCTATTCCGGACAAACTCAATGATTTTGTCCAGGACAGCAAAAACAATATTAGGTGCAAAGTCGAACACCAACGGTTCGGTCCTTTTCAGGCGGAGATGAAATTGTTTTTGCGTGGTCTTGAAATGCAGAAACAGCGTGAACAAACCAGAGTCTTTCAAAATGCGGCTGTGAGTGCTCAAGAAAGAACGAGATCCCGAAACTTGCAACGCACTCGTTTTTAATTTGCTTGAGCACCGCAACTCCATATTATTTATCTAACATAATTATCAAGTTCTTTATAATAAAAAAATAAGCGCCGAAAAATTTATTATTTAATAAATATAAGCAATAATAAAAAATTTATTTTTTCAGCAAATATGAAAATCCCACACTTTTTTGACACATTCATTCATTTGGTTTATCTTTGGTGGAATATATGTCAAAATAGGTGCAATAACACTATACTTATCGAAATAATAATATGCTTAGTATATTATTATTATTAAAATGAAATAATATATTGTTTAATATTGTCAATTGGTTTATTATTGTGATACATAAACTTTTGCAGAGGATGTCCAGAGGAAAAAATGGTCTGAATAAGGATTGGTCAGAATACTTGGCGACCGCGCGAACGTGTTTGAATTGCACACTTGTGTCTGTGTGCGATGATTGCTGCACCGCTTTTGATGCATCCGACATTCTCAGAATTACATTCGTGTTGGATTCCAAGACTGGCACATTCGTGGAGGTTGCGTCAAGATTTCATATTCGTGGGTGTGCATGTTACAAACCGTGCACGCACAACACTGGTGATGCGTGTGAGTATACCGCTAGCGGCTCAACAGGAGAGACGTGCTGCAGCTACGAATGGAAGCGGATTCACTGCGATAATGTGTCGGACCCGGGACACGACACACTACGCTGTATGGAATGCTTTCACAAACGATGTGTCTACGATAGGGCCGTTTTGAACATCTCGAGAAATCGTTCCTACTCGCCGCGCCACCCTATCCCAGACGATGTTCTTGCAGCATTGACTGACCCAACCATTATAAAAACATATAGGGTTGTTGTTCGTCGGAATTTTAGAAACTGGTTTCATGAACACGCCGACACCTTCTTGCGCTACCTTCAAGAATTTGAAGACAGCGCTGCAAGTGCCCGGGAATTTGAAGACAGCGCTGCAAGTGCCCGGACACGAGTTGCGAATCGTTCCGCGACGCGAAACCAAAAATTCTGCCCTCCCACTGCGACGAGATGAGCCGAACCCCATATTATTTATCTAACATAATTATCAATTTCTTCATCCAATTGGTCAATAATATCCATATGGTTTATCTTTGGCGGAGTATATGTATAATCATTTATTAACATTTGTAATGCTTGAGATATACTTGTGGCTTCATTTAGTTTATTATACATTAATTTTGTATTATATGTTAAATTAAATGTATTTATATTTACGCATTCTATCATATGGCAAATTGTTTGTAATAATTTATGAATTCCACCTTCAGAACCTGGAATATATTTACCATTTTCATCTCTATTCGTAAATACATCTCTAACAAATACACAAAAACGTTGTCTATATAAATTATTTGTCATACATAATACACATAATACAATCGATATGGTATATACAGCTAATGGCACAAATGGGATCGGTAAATATGACAATGGATACATAACCAAAATAATAAAAATAGGGACAACATAATATTCTAAAATATTTGCAGGGGATTGTTCCGACGTATATTTTGTATCTTTCTTTATTTGCTGTTTGCTGGGTTCATAACTTTCAAATAGCCATAATATACACTTTAGGGAAGAAAAAGCAAACATAATGTAAAATAAAAAATATGATAAAATACCTATTAGAGATGTTGCAAATAATAAACAAAGAGCAATTGTAAAATATTTAATATTTCTCTTGTCCTTTAAATAGTTTGTTTCTATTTTACCAAGCAAGGCCAATGCGTGTTCCATTATTATGATATTATTATTTTATGTTTTTATACCTTTTCGATGTCTGGATTTGTATGAAAATAATATATAATATGACCATTCATTTATTTCACTGAATTCAATACTTGTTTTTTTGCCATATAATAAGGGTACTTCTAATTCAATTCTTGTTTTTATTATCATTTTATTTTCATTGATATAATCCAATAACAAACTTCTAAAATCAAGATAATTTATTAATTTATGTTTTTTTGTTAAATTTAAACATTTTTTTATGTCAGCGTGTATATTCTCATATACTAATTGTCTATATGAGAACGTATCTGGAATATGTGAATGTATTTTTTTTAGTTCATTTGGTTCTTGATTTTCTTCTAGTTCTTTTTCTTCTTGTTCTTTTTCTTCCGGTTGATTTTCATCTGGTTCTTTTACAAGTTCCTTTTCTTCGGGTTCTTTGACCTGTTCTTTTAATGCTATATTATTATGAGCAATAAAATATTCGAATAGATGTGTTAATTTAGAATTATCTAAAACTTCAACATATTTTTTAAAGGCATCGACATCTATTTTTCCCCCTGATTCAACTAAATATTTTATTGTATTTGGATTTGTTTTATTTGAACAAGCATTTTTCATACATACATTATCGGGGACTAATTGGGTATTCATAATAATTGTTCGTATTTTATGGATATTTGATACTTTTTCACATTCATATTGCAAACACGTCATATCTGGTTTTAAATCATTTACTTTATATGGCGTATATCCTAATTTCGAACATAATAACAGATATGAATTATCAAATACGATATTAAATCTTTCAATATTCGGAATAATAATATTTTGCCCCATTGCTAATTTCAAATCATCATATGTAATCATATATCCATAATCACATAATAAATTTATTGTGGATAATATTTGTTTTTCATAATTATGATTACCATATTTATTATAATAACTTCTTGAATTTCCACAAGATACAATTATATTTGTGAATGCCTTTTGTGTTGGCTCTATTTTATTATCTAAAATATATTGTATCAACTCATTTTTAGTTTCATTTACTTGATATATTTGAGAACATGCATTTTCAAGAACTATATTATTTAATATCCCCCCATGTTCAAGAGTTTTTTCTAATAATTCTTTATTCAAATGCAATGCAATGTTTTCAATATATGCTTGCTTTATTATAACATCTTTTTTGTCGAGATAATGATTAACAAAAACAGAATGTAATTTATCCGTCGATAAATATATGTCCCATTCTTCATCGGTAAAATTTATCTTATAAGCTTCAGTCATAAAATTTTCAAAAAGTTTGTTGTTATTATCGAATATTGACCTTAATGGAAAACATATCTGACCATTATATTTGTTCATAATTATCAAAATATTTGTTTCATCAATAGTCATCATAATTTTTATTATAGCCGGGCTAAACATCACACCTTTTTTAATTAATTTCATTATATCATCATCTATACGAACATTCATTCTTTCATAATACCCATTATTTTTGCATATACAAATATTAGTTATATATGTACTGATTTCTTTGATTAATGCATCACTTGGAATGCCATTAGTATGTACAAATTGATTTAAATCATATAATATATTTTTGATATATGTTCGCATTTTCAAATCTCCCCATAATTTAACTTCAGCTTCAACCATATTAAAAAGTATTATAATATACTTATTAATAGTAATAATAAATAAAATCAATTTTTATTCCCTTTCTTGGGTTTATTTTGTTGTATATATTCAATGATTTCTTCATTAGTCCGCGTGGTTCCATCTGGTTTGAAAAATTGAGTAAATCTCAAACAAATATCAGAATAATTTTGTAAATTGTAATCTAATGATGTTTGAGCTTTTTGTTTTCGTGCTTCTGCCGTTTCTCGTATATGTGAAACTCCATCAGTATCATCAGACGTAAAAATAGACACGAACGCAACAACCATATTACTAATATTCCACATTGGTGTCCACGTCTCACTGTGATATCCGCTATTAGTCAAGCAAATTTTTTTATCAATAGCGAACCGCCCACTTGGTGTCAACATATAAAAATCTCCGGGTTTTTGTGGATAATTTGAAGGCAATGCAATTTTGCCAATATAATATCCATCTTTATAAGGTGTTGAAGTATCCCCACGAATCAGAAAATAAAAATCTAATTCATTTTTTTCATCTTGAATAACTTGATAATATGGCTCCCTATTTTTTTCTAATAATTTTAGTTCGCCTTTAATACGCTTCAAAGTAATATTGATCATTGATGTTCTTGTATATAATGTTTTTGTATATGATATATTGTATATATATATTAGTGTTTATAAATTCAATTTTTTATTACTGTTCTTAGTATAATGGGCTTTGTTAAATTGTTTGTCGGGAATATACCATATGAATGTTCTCAAGAAGAGATAAATGCTAATCTATCAAGTATAAATGGATTTATCAAGATAGATATTATATATACAGAAGATAATATAACCAAGGGGTATGGATTTATAACAATAAATAATTTGTATAACGCACAAGAATTAAAACAACGAACAGATATTATATTTAAAGGCAGGATATTACGTTTTATAGATTATCAGAACGATAAAAGCGTACATCCTAATAATTACATTTATATATCAAATATTCCCGCAAATAAAAATAGAGACTGGATGAGAGAACAGTTTAATAATTATATGCCAATTGGATTACATTTTATTATTATGAACCATAATACGGGTGAATATACGTCGAATGGAATTGTCGAAATACTAAATAATAAACATTACAATGAACTCATTAACAAAAAATCAATAAATAAAGAAAGTATATTATATATTCAAAAATATATTCATAACAGATAAATATATGTATCAATAAGAAAATAATATATATGTTAGTTTCTTATTTGGCGTCGCCTTAATGGTCCTAAAGTATATTACATTTTACATAAAGGATAATATTGTTTTACATATGCATTAATTATTTTTTTGTCCGTATTTGTAAATGTTGTTTTTAACATATTATAGTGTTCAACACCAAACACTCCATTATGAGCAAAATTTTTAATTTTAACTATCATATTTATGTCATATTTATGTTGCAGTAATGCATTAATAAATTTTAATGCTGTTTTATATTCTTCATCGTGATTTTTATATGTATGCTTATTATAAATTTCTAATAATGTTTCATAATGTTGTATATGTTTTTTATATAATACACCAAATGAAATCCCATCTAATAATCCATTATAAAAATTATCAAACATATTATTTGCCAATGGCAAATTAATGTTGTATTTGATAAATTCTTGTGTTACATTATATTTTAATTGGTCATATGGTTCCGCAAAACCACCACCCATCAAAACATCTTCTTTTGTGTCGGTTGATTGTGGTATTTGCGGCTCTAAAAATATTTTAACAAAATTATTATAATAATCAATTGGAGTCATTTTAAACACTTCTTTGAAATATTGTTTATCTTTTTGTTTATAATGTAACCATGGAATGGCTTCACCACGAAACGACCCAAAAGATGATGTATTATTTAATGATATTTTTTGGAAATTTATCCATAAATTTAAAGTCTCCCCGAGAAACATATATATATTGTTATTGGTTATGGTATATTTTGGGTTTGCTTCCATTATGAAACTTGCTAAATGACATAAATTATTATTGTTATTACCTGCATTTACAGGCATATTAAAATCAAAAATTAATAAATTATAATTATATATCTTATTGTATATTCTGATTAAATTAATTATGTTTGGTTCATATTGAATAATTCTTTTATCTTCTATAATATCATTTGGCGAAGTATTTAATATATTGTAAAACGGGAACCAAGCAGAATTATCACATTCGCACGGTGGTATTTTTGGTTCATATGGTTTAATATGAAAATGAAAATACATAGGCATATCAGTATTTAGACATTCTGTATCAGCTGTATTGATTGAAAAACAAGGATAATATAAATGAAAAAATGAATTATATAAACGAACATTTAAGCATATATTATATAAATGTATCATTAGTATTGGTTCAATTTGGATATACATATATTCTTTTATTGTCATCACCTTACCGCCACGAAACATAAAACAAACTATATCTGTTGGTTGTTCCGGATTTATTGAACATAAATAATATGTAATATCGCTTGTTTTATATTCTCGTATTACACTATTAGGTTTACCGCCGCCATATTTTAACTTTACGTAATCTTGTTTATACATATATTATACATTAACAATATATTTTTCAATCCATTCTTGAATATACTTACTAATTATTGTTTCATATTGTTTTTCATTTGAATTAAATATTTTTTTATTTTCAGAAAGAAATAAAAAGTATGTGCGAAAACTAATTGCTTGACTAATATATTTGTTAATAATATTACTGTAATCAATTATAAATTTTGATTTAATTTTTTTGATTGGATATTCTTTATTATTTACACAATTTAATATAACATCTTTTTCTGTTTCTGTTATTTCTTGTTTATCATAACCAACAATATATATTTCAGATGACCAAAAATTGGAATTAGACCTACATATATTTACATATTTATATTTGTTAGTGATAATATATAATAATGATATTTCGATTTTATCTAAGAATGCACAATTTTGAATTTTTATAATAAATCCACCGCCAGTACGTGGCAATAATAATGCATATATTAATTGTATCAATCCTAATTTATTTATTTCATTTGTCCAACCTTGACCACAATCACTAACGTACATATCACAATTAATATATTTTTCATAATAATATGTAAAATTATTTACAATATCACCACTATTATCTAATCCATAATCCCATAATTCTTTTGTTTTTTCCATAAAACCATATTGGTCAGTTAAACCAGCTTTCAATGACTGTGATTTCCATAAATGTTCAATATCTGACATATGAGTGTTCATATAATGACTAATTGCATTAATGAAATTTCCAGGAGCTTCACAAGTATGAAATATATTTATTTTTTTATCTTTTGAACATTTTTCTAATATTTTCATATCAAATAACATTTCGTACATTTTTGTCCAACCTCTAGATACTTTATGTCCATTTGTTGATATTCCATGTTGATGCAAATATGTATTTAATTTTTTAAATCTATTATTAAACCATAATTCAATACTTTCAAAATTATTTTTATCATATTGTTCAACATAATTATATGAAAATTTAACACGTCGTAAAATATTTTTAATAATTTTGTATTTATGAATTGAAATTTTATCGTGTTTTAATATATCTAAATTTTTCATATGTTCAAGTGTATAATTATAATTGGTTATTAAGTTTGAAAATTCATTAGCAATTTTATTATTATATACTTCTTTTGAAATGTATACCCATTCTTTTAATGGCAATTTATATGTTTTTGCGATTAATATTGATTCTATTTTTATTTGTTCAAGAAATATTTTGAGATTATCACCTTCAGTATGTATTTTATATTGTGTAATATTATAAATATTTTTATCCATACATTTTGTTTGGAATGCTTTAAATTTTTTATATAATAATGGATCTATATCCATGAAATTTGTTATATGCATATGTGTTCCATCATTTATTAATTCTTCCGGGATATTAATATTATGTTTATTTAATGTGTTAATTGCATTAGTATCTGATATTTTTATGTCCATATATCTATTTGGAATATATTTCAATATAACATCTTCTAAATCTAATAAAGGTTGCATATCAATATTACCTTTGTAATTATAACAAATTATAAATATCCCGCCTATATTA
>Ga0247722_10000288_pt1 | contig 32465 bp, 26 predicted proteins | sample MSEWelMarce3H_FC_FD_189094 | JGI IMG/M metagenome (GOLD analysis project Ga0247722, IMG submission 189094) | Subsurface sediment microbial communities from gas well in West Virginia, United States - MSEEL Well Study Marcellus 3H_FC | ecosystem: Environmental > Terrestrial > Deep subsurface >... | reverse complement strand
GGGCCCTACTGGCCCCACGGGAGAGACAGGTCCCACGGGAGAGACGGGTCCTACTGGTGAAACGGGTCCCACGGGCCCCACTGGCGAAACGGGTTCCACGGGCTACACAGGAACAACGGGTCCCACGGGAGAAACGGGCCCTACAGGAACAACAGGCTACACGGGTCCCACTGGTTACACGGGAACGACAGGAACGCAGGGTCCCACTGGCTTTTCGGATCGTTACATGACCGCAACGACCACCGCCGTTCTCCTTACCCCCATTCATGACGGGACAGAATCCCTTACCGTGTCCACGAATCTGGCCTATCTCCCAGGAAACAGTGTGATCATTGTCTCCTCTTCGGATTCCACCATTTCGTTTGAGGCTCGTGTTCAGTCCTATGATGCCTCGACGGGCGCTCTCATAGTGGATACCATTCGTAACATTCAGGGTGATTTCAGCTCCACTGTCGTCTACAATGTGAACCTGGATGGCATTGACGGCCCCACGGGTGCAACGGGAACGACTGGCCCCACGGGACCCATGGGTGCCACAGGCTTTTCAGATCGCTTTTTGACCGCCACGACCACCGCTGTTCTCCTCACACCTGTCTATGATGGCACACAGTCCATGACGGTGGCCACGGATCTTGCCTATCTCCCAGGAAACAGTGTGATTATTGTCTCCTCTTTGGATTCTACGATCTCCTTTGAGGCTCGTGTTCAGTCCTATGATCCAGCAACGGGTGCTCTCACAGTAAACACCATTCGTAACATCCAAGGCGATTTCAGCTCCACGGTTGTCTATAATGTCAACTTGGATGGTATTGATGGCCCAACGGGTGCAACGGGAACCACTGGTCCCACAGGTGAAACAGGACCCACAGGAGAGACAGGCCCTACAGGTGAAACAGGACCCACTGGAGAGACGGGCCCTACTGGTGAAACAGGGCCCACTGGCCCCACGGGTGAAACAGGCCCTACTGGCCCCACGGGAGAGACGGGTCCCACGGGAGAGACAGGTCCTACAGGTGAAACAGGACCCACGGGAGAGACGGGCCCTACTGGTGAAACAGGACCCACTGGTGAGACGGGTCCTACTGGCCCCACAGGAGAGACGGGTCCCACGGGCGAAACCGGCCCTACTGGTGAAACCGGCCCTACTGGCCCTACTGGCGAAACGGGTCCCACAGGTGACACGGGTCCTACTGGTGAAACCGGCCCTACTGGCCCCACTGGCGAAACGGGCCCCACGGGTGAAACGGGTCCTACTGGCCCCACGGGCGAAACGGGTCCCACTGGTCCCACAGGAGAGACAGGTCCCACAGGTTACACGGGTCCCACAGGCGAAACTGGCCCTACTGGCCCCACAGGAGAGACAGGTCCCACAGGTTACACGGGTCCCACAGGCGAAACTGGCCCTACTGGCCCCACAGGAGAGACAGGCCCTACAGGTGAAACAGGGCCCACGGGACCCACGGGTGAAACAGGACCCACTGGTCCCACTGGTGAAACAGGTCCCACAGGAGAGACGGGTCCCACAGGTCCTACAGGAGAGACGGGTCCTACGGGAGAGACGGGTCCCACAGGAGAGACGGGGCCCACGGGAGAAACAGGTCCAACGGGAGAGACAGGTCCCACAGGTTACACAGGTCCCACAGGAGAGACAGGCCCTACTGGTGAGACAGGCCCTACTGGTCCTACTGGCGAAACCGGCCCCACGGGAGAAACGGGTCCCACGGGTGAAACGGGCCCTACAGGTGAAACGGGCCCCACAGGTGAAACAGGACCGACTGGGCCCACTGGTGAGACAGGCCCCACGGGGGAAACAGGTCCTACTGGTGAGACAGGCCCCACGGGAGAGACGGGCCCCACAGGTGAAACGGGCCCTACTGGCGAAACAGGACCCACGGGAGAAACCGGTCCCACGGGAGAAACCGGCCCCACAGGATACACAGGAGAAACAGGCTACACGGGAGAAACGGGCCCCACGGGAGAAACAGGCCCTACAGGATACACGGGCACAACGGGTTACACAGGTGAAACGGGTCCCACGGGAGAGACGGGTCCCACGGGCTACACGGGCACAACGGGTGCCACAGGATCCGTCTATCCCACCTCCACGTCCTCTACCATCTTAACCCCCACCTATGATGGAACGATCACGACCACCGTCGGATCAGGCCTGGCCTATACCCCTGGTCTCTCCGTGACCGTCGCAGCCCCCTCCGCAGGCGCCACCTATTACTACGATCTGACGCAAGGATCCAACACTCTCACGTTCAACGAGGCGGTGACCATGGAAGTCTTTATGATTGGAGGTGGCGCAGGAGGTGGTGCGATTCATGCGGGTGGTGGTGGTGCAGGCGCGTATTATTACACCAACGGAACTCCCCACTCCGTCTCCTCAGGAACGACCTACTCAGTCTATGTGGGCGCAGGAGGAGCAGGAGGTCTTGTCCCCACCAATGCGGGATCCGCCACTGCCGCCACGAATGGTGAGGACACGTATGTTCAAAACAGCGGATCCGACGTCTTTCGTGTTCGTGGTGGTGGTCACGGAGCAGGATACAATGACAGTCCCTCTACAGGAGGATTCGCAGGAGGATGTGGAGGTGGTGGTAACGGATACAACTCTACCAATCCTGATGCGGGAATTACCCCTGGTGGCTCCACGAACAATGGAGGAACCAATGGCACGGGATTTGCGGGTGGAGCAGGTCGTGCGGGCATCAGCAGTGGTGTCATCGCAGGAGGCGGTGGTGGCGGTTGTGGTGGAGCAGGAGCAAGCGTCGTCGCCTATTCAGGAGGAAACGGTGGCGCGGCGATTGCGCTCTCTCTTCTTCAAACCACCCTTGCCTTTGGAGGAGGCGGTGGCGGTGGCTGCTGGGATGGAGTCAGTGGCGCCCAGGCAGGCGTGGGCGGCTCTGTCATGATCGGTGGCTCTCCTGTTCAAGTGGGTGGAACGGCATCAACGGGTGCCTCTGGTAATGAACGTGTGAAGGGCGGCAATGGTGTGGCCAACACGGGCTCAGGAGGTGGTGCGGGTGGATCCTACACGTGCCCAGGTGGAGATGGTGCTGCAGGACGTTGTCTCCTGAAGGTGGTCACTCCCTCCAATGTGGCACCCAATATCACGTCTACGACAGCGGTCTCCCAATACGGATCATCTATCATTACGTTCAGTCGCTTCCAAGGCATTGTTCAATCGTATGACAGCCTGACAGGTGACATCACGATCCAGAACATTCGCAATGTATCGGGTGATTTTACGTCTGCCGCCACATACATCGTCAACATTGACGGCATCGACGGAGCCACGGGTCCAACAGGTATGATGGGCTCCACGGGCACGACGGGATACACGGGCCCCACGGGATACACAGGACCCACTGGTCCCACAGGAGAGACAGGAACCACTGGTCCCACGGGTGAAACGGGTCCCACAGGTGAAACGGGTCCCACAGGAGAGACGGGTCCCACAGGTGAAACAGGTCCCACGGGTGAAACGGGCCCTACTGGTCCCACGGGTGAAACAGGTCCCACGGGAGAAACAGGCCCCACGGGAGAAACAGGTCCCACAGGAGAGACGGGTCCCACAGGAGAAACAGGTCCCACGGGTGAAACGGGCCCTACAGGCCCAACAGGCGAGACGGGTCCCACGGGAGAAACAGGTCCCACGGGTGAAACGGGCCCTACAGGCCCAACAGGCGAGACGGGTCCCACGGGTGAAACAGGTCCCACTGGTGAAACGGGTCCCACGGGCACGACAGGAACGCAAGGTCCCACAGGCTTTTCGGATCGCTACATGACTGCTACGACGGCCGCCGTTCTCCTCACACCCATCTATGATGGAACAGAATCCCTCACGGTCGCCACGAATCTCGCCTATCTCCCAGGAAACAGTGTGATCATCGTCTCCTCCTCGGATTCCACCATCTCGTTTGAGGCGCGTGTCCAGTCGTATGATGCCTCCACTGGTGTACTCACGGTGAACACCATTCGTAACATCCAAGGTGATTTCAGTTCCACGGTCGTCTACAATGTGAACTTGGATGGCATCGATGGTCCTACGGGAACCACGGGCCCCACTGGCTATACGGGAACCACGGGCCCCACTGGCTACACGGGCTACACGGGAGAAACAGGTCCCACGGGAGAAACAGGCCCCACAGGTCCCACTGGTGAAACAGGTCCGACTGGCCCTACTGGTGAAACAGGCCCTACAGGCCCCACGGGAGAAACGGGTCCCACAGGAGAAACAGGTCCGACTGGTGAAACAGGTCCTACAGGTCCCACTGGTCCTACTGGTGAAACGGGCTACACAGGTCCCACAGGTCCCACGGGAGAAACGGGCCCTACTGGTGAAACGGGTCCTACGGGTCCAACGGGAGAAACGGGCCCTACTGGTGAAACGGGACCTACTGGTCCTACTGGTGAAACGGGTCCAACGGGTCCAACGGGAGAAACGGGTCCTACTGGCCCTACAGGTGAAACGGGCCCTACTGGTGAAACAGGACCCACAGGTCCCACAGGTCCCACAGGATACACAGGTCCGACTGGTGAAACAGGTCCAACGGGCTACACAGGTCCCACAGGTCCCACAGGAGAAACAGGCCCTACGGGTGAAACGGGTCCTACAGGTCCCACAGGAGAAACTGGTCCGACTGGTGAAACGGGCCCCACAGGTCCCACAGGTGAAACAGGACCCACGGGCCCCACAGGAGAGACAGGTCCCACGGGAGAAACAGGCCCCACGGGCTACACGGGTGAAACAGGCCCTACAGGAGAGACAGGCCCTACAGGCCCCACAGGTGAAACGGGTCCCACGGGAGAGACAGGTCCCACTGGTGAAACAGGTCCCACAGGAGAGACGGGTCCCACAGGTGAAACAGGTCCCACGGGAGAGACGGGTCCCACGGGAGAAACAGGTCCCACGGGAGAGACTGGTCCCACAGGAGAAACAGGTCCGACGGGCGAGACAGGTCCCACAGGAGAAACAGGCCCCACGGGTCCAACAGGCTACACGGGATACACGGGTCCAACAGGCTACACGGGATACACGGGTCCCACAGGCTACACGGGCTATACGGGTCCCACAGGCTACACGGGTGAAACGGGCACAACGGGTCCCACGGGTCCCACAGGCACACAGGGTGTTCAAGGCATTCCAGGAACCGTCAGTGGTCTGCTTCTGTATCTGAACTACAGCGAAACCCCCAATCCCATCATCAATACCTACAAGCTTCTCTCGCTCACCCAAACCTCTGCGGCCCAAACGGCCCTCCCCACCACGCTCGTCTCAGGATCGTCCAATGTAGCCGTCGCAGGATTTGGAAACTACGAGATCAATCTCTCCCAACAGACCTTCATTCCCCCAGGCATTTGGGACCTGAATATCTTTGCAAGTGTCAATAATATCACGGGTCTCGGCGTCTATGTGAAGTTCCAACTTTATGGACGAACATCGGGTGGCACAGAGACGCTCATTGGCACCTCTAGCAGGGATCAGATTACTACGACAACGATTCAACAATACACGGCGTCCCTCGATGTTCCCTATGTGGACATCACCTCCTATGCATCTCTGATTGTCAAGATCCTCGCGGACAATACAAACGGTGGCACTCGCATCCTTACAACGTATTACGAGAGCGCCGCCACCTATTCCCACCTTCACACCTCGTTCAGCGTGGTAGGAAACACGGGAACGACGGGAACAACGGGCACCACGGGAACCACGGGATTCACGGGTCCGATGGGCCCCGTCGGCGCAGGAGGTGCCCTCGGATATTATGGCGTCTTTTCGGATTCCACCACGCAGACCGATTTCTCCACGGCTCGCCCTCTTACCTATAACACCACCGAGGCGACGAATGGTGTTCACCTGGGCATTCCCAGTTCTCGGATCTACTTTGACGCCACGGGCGTCTACAACATCCAATTCTCCGCTCAAATGGATCTGGCATCAGGCGCGCAAGAACAAGTCACCATCTGGTTCCGACGAAATGGAACAAACATCCCACGATCTGCCACGTATGTGACGATCAAGAACCAGAACGAATATCAAGTCCCCGCATGGAACTACGTCGACACGTTTCAAGCGGAGGACTATGTGGAACTCATGGTTCTGTCTGATGGAGCACATGCAAGATTTCCAGCAGCCCCCTCCAATGCTGTTCCCGCCATTCCTTCCATCATCGTTACGGTCACGCAAGTGATGTATACTCAGGTCGGCCCCACGGGCACGACAGGAACCACGGGACCCACGGGCTACACGGGCCCCACAGGGCCAACAGGATACACGGGATACACAGGTGAAACAGGATACACGGGCACAACGGGATACACAGGGCCCACAGGAACCACAGGTCCCACGGGCTACACAGGTCCCACAGGCCCCCCGCCCGTCTATGGGCCGCTCAACTTCTCCCAGATCATCGCCCCCACCTCCATTGATAACATTCACGCCATTCCTTCCGCGGGATGGACGGGACCCTACTCGGTCATTGAGACCTCGATCACAACGGCAGGTAACCCTGTTCAAGTGATCGCAACGGGCGATGTGAATACGGTGGTGGGCGGCACGATCATCATTCAGCTCTTCCGTAACAACACGGGCATTGGAAATCGGATGGCCATTGTCGCCGCCACCGCAGCTGAGGCACAGGCTTACAGTATCGAAGTGATTGATACCCCCGTGGCAGGGACCTATGTGTATTCGCTGAAGATTATTCAAAGTGATGTTGCCACCTACTGGGGCTACGTGGCAGGCCCTGTGTTGTCCGTGGTAGAACTATCTAACGTCCAAGGCATCCAGGGTCCCGTGGGTCCCACGGGTGCGAAGACGTTTGTGATTGATCACCCCACGAAAGAAGATCACTATCTGGTCCATGCGTGTGTGGAAGGTCCCGAGGCAGGTGTGTATTATCGCGGACAGGCCACGATCCGCGAACGATCGGTGACGGTCTCCCTGCCCGACTATGTGGACCGCCTGGCCACCAACTTTACGGTTCATCTTACTCCGATTGCCAAGGACGATGAGCAGTGGATTCATGTGAAGACCACTACGGTATTTCAGAATCGGTTTACAATTTATGCGTCGGCACCGTGTGACGTCCATTGGATGGTCTTTGGAACAAGACGAGATGTTCCTTTGGCGGTGGAGGTGAAGAAGGAACAGATGACAGTGCGGGGCGATGGACCCTACACGTGGATTCAGTGAGCGTGAACACCACAGGTGTTCACACAGTGAGCGAGATCCCGCACATTCAGTGAACACACTGCCACTACCATAAAATATCCCATTCTAATAGATGTCAAATACACGAAAGAACATGCGTGGTGGTGTAGCCCGCCCGAAGCGATTTCTGCGTCGTCATTACTCCTCTCGCCGCCCGAGTGGCCTTCAGGGAATCTCTACGGGTCGTAAATCACTCTTCTCCTCTCGTAATACGCGAACCAAAGCAGATAAGCACTTTGGCCATAAATTGTTTGGAAAATATGCCTCTAGTCGTAAGTCGACGGTCAAAAATGTTTCCATGACCAATGGAGTAAAAATCAAGAGATCCTCCGCTCGTGCGCCCAAGGGATCCAAAGCGTCCAAAGCATCTAAGTCCAAAGCGTCCAAAGCATCCAAGGCCAATGCATCCTTAGTGAACAATTTTGTTCGATATGCGCCTAGCGCGGCGAATGAACTTGCTGCGGTAGAGGCTGCAAAGCACAGCAGCCGTGTAGCAGAGCAATCCTCTGCACGTGCAAGTCGTGCGATGCGCGGTCGAGAGGGCCGACATATGAACAATGGAAGTGCCTCCGCCGCCGCTTCGTCGTCTGCCCGATCAGAGGCCATTCGCAGTGGAAAGCGTATGAGCCTTGCAGCAATTCGTAGAGAGCTATCTGCGGTGGCTGCCTCTCACAGTGGTCATGCGGCAGCTGCCGCATCGGGCCCAAGAGATCCCCGCGATCTTCTTGGCTCTCAGGATTCACAGGAGTCTATGTAAGAACAATCACACACTATATCATTACCCCATGAACACATGGGCAGACGATAAAGAAACAAATTACAGCGCCATCGATCGAACCCCAAACGTGCGCTGAATCGCGTCGGAAGGAGGACACGTGAGACGCAACGATCGCCCCACACGAACCGTCCCACGAAACGGCCGTAAGATCCCCCATCGTCGCCAGACATTCTCCTTTCCAATCGTATAGCGCCACGGAAACTCCATCGACGTCGGATCCTTCATATGGTCCCGAACGTGCTCATTCTGATCCTGGATCCAATCCGATTGAAGCTGAAGAAGGCGATGGAACAAGTGCGGTTTCCCTTGGGACAAGAGAGCCACATGCCACAATTCCGCCCACGCCTCCGTTTCGGCCTCCACCAGATCCGTTCCATCCTCCTCATGGTCCAGGCACGTAGAATGCTGAAGTTCATGGAGCAACACACGCGTTGCGTCTTCTAGCCGATGGATCACGATGGTATCATGTTGGCACGGATAGGTATATCCGCCGTTGATATGAATCGCCTCAATCGCCTCGTGTCGGAGAGGGAACTGGCGCGGATGGCGTAGCCCGAACAGAAAGACGCGAAACAAAGCAGTGCCAGGGATCGCATAGAGGCGCAAGATGCGCGCCCATAACCCGAGTGGAATCTCCGCTCGTTGCTCTTCGGACTCCAACAAGAGAATCACGGATCCATAGCGACACGTCCATTTTTCACAGACGCCACCCCCTCCCATTACATGTCGCAGCATGGCTTGTCGGCGATTCTCGGGATCAAAGGGGGATGCCGTCTCACATTCGCGGGCAATAAAACGCCGATCATCGGCCGTCACGATTCCCCTACGAAACACAGGGGGCTCCAACTCAAATTCCTCTTGAACCACCAATTGAACCTCATGGAGAAGAAGGCTCATTCCTAGAAGAGGATGCGAGTTGTTCCTTGGATTCAAAGCACTGCCGTGCGAGCCGTAAGTGGACATGCTCCCATAGAATGGGGATGCGATAGGAGGTGACCAGCACCCATCCTGATCCCGATTCTGCGCGCCATAGCGTTTCCATCATGTCGCGTTTCCTCTCCACCGAAATCCATGGCGTCATGCTAATGACTTGAACCCAATACATGATCACATCGGTCCATCGTAGATTGCGTTGGAGACACGTATAAATCCAGGTCCTGACATCCGCAATTCGTTTCCCGCCTTCTGTCACCGACCAATCTTCTAGCGTCTTTTGAAAGAACGTGAGCCATACATCCTCGGCTGACAGCTGTGCTGTAGCAGTATAGTCTAGAAGGAGTCGATCCTCGCCTCCCACGGGAATCTCGAAACACGCATCGCGCAAACGGCCGCGCAAGGGGAGTTCGGTGGTTAACAAAATGGCAAAGTGGGGGAACTGCTCTAGACTCTCTTGGAGCTGTAACACGGATTCATCGGTGAGATAATGGGCATGATAGAGAACGAGGTAGCGCATGTGGATCGTGGAGGAGACGAGACAGACGTCTTGTTGGCCGGTCCAACGAGTTAATATGGATTGTACGAAGACCTTGTCACTCATCGACATACGAGCCACATCAAAGCCCATATGTAACGCTGATTCCTCATACGGAATACACTTTCCAGCGACGTCATCGTCATCTTCCTCAGGATCGGCGTTGTTCAATGGCTTGTTCAAATACCATGTATTCATGCGGAGTTCAAAGGGCTGTCCCATGTGCTCGGCCTGTTTTTTGAGAAACGCCAACAACTGAGTTCTCTTTCCTACTCCTTTGAATCCGCGCCATGCATAGCTAGGGGTTTCCATTAGTATGTATGGTGTGAGGGAGGTTTAGATCGCTCATAGAGGCGTTGTGGTTTCTAAAAAATTGACGATCTCAGTAGGTGATAGAGAGTAATCAAACATGCCGAGAAAGGGAAAGAAGTGTATAGAGAATGGGTGCACTAAGTTTTCCCAAGGAAAATTACAGAAGTGTATTGCACATGGAGGAGGGAGACGATGCACCTATCCAGAGTGTAATACAAGCGCGAAAGGAATGACTAATATGTGTATGAAACATGGAGGAGGAGCCCGATGCACCTATCCAGAGTGCCAGACAGGCGCTGTAGGGAGCACCAATCTATGTATTGCACATGGAGGAGGGAGACGATGCGCCTATTCAGAATGTCAGAATGGCGCTGTAGGGAGCACCGATCTGTGTAGGGCGCATGGTGGCGGAAATCGATGCGGTCATCCAGATTGCAAGAAGAGCGCGTTAGGGACGACCGAACGGTGTATGGCACATGGAGGAGGAAAACGATGCACCTATCCAGAATGTAACAAAGGTGCTGACGGGAAGACCACTCTGTGTGTTGCCCATGGTGGTGGAGAACGATGTGCTCATCAAGGCTGTCAGAAGAAAGCTCAAGGGGCTACCGATCTATGTATTGCACATGGTGGAGGAAGACGATGCACTTACCCAGAGTGCCAGAAGGGCGCTCAAGGAAACACCACTCTATGTATTGCACATGGTGGAGGAGAACGATGTTCCCATTGTATCACATGGCCTGATTCTCGAGGTGGTAGAAGGGAATATGATGGTTATTGTGTTACTTGTTTCAAGCACCTCTTTCCAGAGGACCCACGAAGCAAGGTCATTTATGCCCATACCAAAGAGATCCGCGTTCGTAATGCGATCAATGAACAGTTTGAGGGATTTATCCATGACAAGCCCCTCTACACAGGTCACTGTGATTGCACCATGCGACGACGGATTGATCACAGAAAACTCATTGGAGCGACTCTTTTATGCGTGGAGACGGATGAGTTTGCTCATCGAAAATATGATCCAAAAGATGAAGAGATCCGATACGACGATCTCTTCATGGTTCATAGTGGAAAATGGATCTTTATCCGTTTCAATCCTGATGGCAAGGGAGTGGATATGGAGGATAAACTCACTCGCCTCATGGAGGAAATTCAGATTCAAATAGAACGAATTGAAAACGAAGAGAATACTGAACTCGTGGAAATCATAAAGCTGTTCTATTAGAGATCTACTCCTTTACCACCTTGAAGTGAAGCGTAGCGGCTTTCTTCCCATGGGAAGGAAGCCAGACAATTGCCTCACGACCATATTCGTCAAAGGGGATAGCGCCCTCCCACAAAGCCCCCTTATCCACCCACGTGGTTATCTCTCGCTTCAACAAAAGGAATCCCAGAGAATTCTTACGCACACCCCCATCACGAAGCTGCGTTAGAATAGAGACACCCTCAGCCAATCGGTCGCTCTTTGTTTTTTCGTCGGTATCCAACACTGTCGCAGTCGTCAAAGCAATCACATCGTCCGTCACAGGTAGGGTCTCCATCTCCCCTTCCCTCTTCACCACTCTTTAGACCTTCATAGAGAATCCGTCATTACAAAGGGATCATCCGCAGAGCCGACATCGGAAGACGAATCATGGACGCATCCGTGTCATTGCGTGAGAAGAAGAATGTCGCGATATCCTTCGAAATATCAAGGCCAAGACAGTATTCAATCTTGTTCTCGCAAAACGAAAACGGAGCCGAGAACGCCAGAGGGCGCAGCGTATCCTTGTCCAACCGCACAACCGAGTGAGAGTAGATCCGAGGAGTCGAATACTTGACGATATGAGTCACCGCATACCATGCCCCACGATATTCCACGGGCCGAGAAGAGCCGCGGAATCGGCCAAAGATCGCAGGGGTCGCATACGTTGTGTGAATGGACAGCGCACCATTTTCCATGACAGCCCCAATCTCCAATGGATTCCACCCATAGATAAAGTTCATGCGCCCCTGTGACGCCACAGGAAGCCCCTTCACCGCAGGAACATAGATCCAGTTCTTCTCGCATCCAGTGGGGCGAGGAGGGTTCACCACGCGCACCTCATGAATCCGATGACGATCCACGTCATATCGTCCCACCACCATCTCAATCTTGTCATTGGCCGATGCATTCTTGGAGGACGCATTGGCCCACAGAACCCCATTGTGAGAAAAGAGCCGAATGTCCTCCAGACCCTCCACCTGCGCCGCATGGCGCTCATAGGACTCCTCCATGATCTGGATCTCTTCCGTCGGCGCATAGGACGCATTCAAGAAGACCGAGCCGTTCCGCGTCTTCACATGGCCATCCGCCGACCGCATATGGTAGCATCCCTTCGAGTCAATGGAGTAATTCACATACCGCGCATTCAACAGATACCGCCGCGCAGGCTCATCGGAAAACGGGATCACACAACACGACGACACCTTGTATTCCTCATGATCCCGAAGCAGCAGACGAGAATACTCTCCGCCATACGTGCGGCTCGTGAGGGGCTCCACGTAGTAGAAGAGATTGTCCCAGACATTGTCCCTGTGAAAGGGAACGCCGCGATTCAGATAGGACACCACCTCGCAAAGAGAATCCTGACGGCTCGTTCCATGGACATAGCATGCGAGGATCGTCGCCTCGTAGTCAAAGAGCCCCTCATACACGGAATTCTCCACGAAGAGCGCATCGTCCTTGGGATAGGGGATGCCGCGGCCCTTCAGATAATAATGATGTGCCTTGAAGTGCTGGGACGTCTCGCGGAAGTATTTCGTCAAAAAATAAAGAGGCTCCGCACGACGCGAGTGAACCTGAAAGGCCTTGTTCATCCATCGTTCCATTTGCCCCTCGTCTTTAAGTGCCTCATAGCATTTCCCGAGCTGATAATGGGAATACCACACCTCTTCATACCAGCCTCCCATGGCAATCCGCTTCTTGTAATACGTGATCGCATCGTGATGCCGTGAGAGGTTGTGGTAGGTCTGCGCCAAATAGAAGTGCGCACGGACATTACCAGCGTCCTCTTGGATGTCTCCCAGAAGCAGGCGCACATCTCGTTCAAACTTGTCGGATTTGCATCCACCATCATTGCGATCGTCGATATAGAAAATCTCGTAGGGAATGCGATCGCTCGGGTCTCCGCTCCAGTATTCATGCGTCGCCCCAATACACTTCCACGGATAAGAGCATTTCATGAACCGCGTGTTGAAGTATTTGATGTGACCGTTGGCCTGGATCGCGTGATATCCGTTTTGGGTCATATGATAGTAGCGAAAGGCATCGGAGGGGACAATCACCATGTCGGCATCCACGGCCATGGCGTAGGTGGTGGTGGGATCCCATGAGAGAGAGGCGCAGAGTTCCTGGGCTTTCTGAAAGGAGACGGTGCGATTGTAGCCGAAGGTGCGAAACGGCTCTACGGAAATGAGGTAGGGGCTTCCGCATGTGGCAAGATAGGATTCGCAGATCGCAACGGTATCATCGGTGGAGCCCGTATCCAGAATACTGATGGCGTCTACGTGACGAAGGGCATGTTCCAAGCAGCGCACGATAATACGGGATTCGTTTTTGATCATGAGGTTCAAGATGATACGGTTTTTCGTGTGTTTTCGTGGGACTTCGGCCACAGGCACAATAGGCGCAGGCACAGCAATAGGCACAGCAATAGGCACCTCTACCACGGCTGCTACAGGCACAGCAGCCACAACTTCTGCGACTTCTGCAACTTCCGCCACTTCTTCTATGATTTCTACTTTTGTCATTCTATGTCTAGCATGACAGATAGCGTTTAGGTATCTCATCGTGTAGAACAAGGGTGCTGCGAAGGGCACGGCATAGGACACGGTGCACACTGCGTAGCGCATGGCACAGGGCACGGTGCAGGACACTGTGTAGGACAAGGCACATAGGGACACAGTAAAGGAAGCATGGAGGGAGGAGGGCGTGTGACAGGAAGAGGAACAAAGGCAGGAGAGGTATAGATGTTCACACACGCGCGATAGGGATCCATTCTACTACGATCGCCCTTTTTGTGCCCCCCTCTGTAGAGATGATTCTAAAAGGGCTCATCCTTGTTGTGATCATCCTCTTTGCACTTCTCATACAGAGCAGAGAGGGCTTTGAGTCATCAGACACCGTTCGTCCTGAGATCCTAACATCCTATCAGGCCTTTGCCGCATTTTATAAGCCCTTTCTTGTGAACTGGGAAAAGGCCATCGTGACGTCCTATGAACTTCAGAAGCCCTCTCTGGAACAGCCCCAAAGCCTCTCTGCGGCTCCCCGAGCCGAACTGAATGCCTACATCACCAGGCTCTCTCAAGAGAAGGGAGTCGCCCTTCCTCCTCTCACGGAGGCCCTTCCCGAACGCATGGCGCAACCCACACTCTCCCTTCTTCTTACTCTCGTCCCTCAAGACGCTGCCCCCTATTTGAATGCGCTCACATGGATGAATACACAACTTGCAGAGGCACAGAAGGGTCTTGCGAGCATGAAGGCTGTAGAGGGCTTTATCTGGGCACGGATGAAGGGTCTTCCTCAGGCACATATTCAGGAACCGTTTGCAACATGTGACGAGATTGCGAAATGTATGGATGCGCGCGATCAGGCCAAACAGGCGTCTCAAGAACAGGAACTCATCCGACGCCTTGCCACCTTTCAGAATCCAGCCCTTCAGGCCGCAATGAAAGAAAACAAGAGACTCGTGGGCAAATCGGAACAGATTCAGAAACAGGCGCAGAGCGGAGAACTACTCAGCCAGTTCTCTCTTCCCACTGCGAAAGATAGTTCTGCGCCCTTGATCGCCCCTGAAGGAGGGAATAAACTCTCGGAATTACAAAAGAACGACCCTGCGAAATACAAGAGCCTTCAACAACAGGGAGGATCGATGTTTGCCCTCAAAGGCCTCATGGAACAAATCAACCGAACGATCTAACCTCTATCGGCTCTATCGGCTCTCTCTCTTTTCAAAGACTTCGAACGAATCGGACCCTCTAGCAAACCCTTGATATGGTTTTTGCTAGTGGCCAATCGCTGAATCCGTTTACGGATCAAGGACTTCACACTTGGCTGATGTCCCTGGCAGGTAATGGAAATAAAGGGAAAGGGTCCAGAACGATCTCGCGACTGGATGCTGAGTTGGACCACATGATTGGCCACACATTCCATGGATCCCATGTCAAAATACGCGGACCGAATGAGCCCGAGACTGAAATAGAGTGTGATCAGCGTGTCCATGGAGGCGATAGGAAGAGAACGATCACGATCCAGAGGAAAGGTCACATAGGAATAACATGCCGTCTGGCGAATGATGAACACGAGGGGTTGCTTTCCACGAACAATGATCTTCATGGAGGGGAGCACCTCCACTCCTTTGGAATCATAGGAGACGATACGCATCTTTTTTTTGCTCGTCCCCCCGTCTGCGTCCTCTAGTTGATGAAAGGCCTTCATGAGATGTTCGGCATCCTCCAGTGGAGTAGGGGAGTAGAAGAGAAGCGGCCGTTTGGTCGTGAGCACCCATTTGGATCGTTTGGTGCGTGTTCGGAGGGTATGATCGTAAAAGGAGATCAGGTCCGCTCCCGCAAAGACGCGTTGATGCTCCACCATAAAAGAGAGGGTAAAGGACACCTGTTCCGCCGACAAGGAATGTTCTGCCATGGGTTTGATCCGACAGGGCGGGCGCGCAGCAAATTCATTGAACAGCACGAGACGTTCATAGACTTTCCCCCAGCGACTCACCTCTCCCGCGGGACGGCTGAGTTCCAGATACATCATCATACGAAGCGTATTGGCATCCAAGTAGGAAATCCCATTCATACGATATTCTCGACGAGACAGGATGCGATACAGAGAGGGATCAATCGCGGTCATGTCGGCCACGGGAACATAGTCCACGTAGATTTTAAAGGTCCCCTCGTGCATTCCCTCACGAACATAAATATCGACAAACCCTGCGGCGCGTAGATCTTTCACCAAGAGAAGAAGGTCACCTTTCTGGGAGGGCGTAAAGAAATCATAATCAGGAACGGAATACTCGGGATTATAGAATTGATAGGCCTTGGGCAAGTGGGCATTGATCGCCTGTCCTCCATAGCACAGTCGATGGCGTTTACGAAGAAAATTCTCTACCACTTCGATGGACTTCATCACCTGTGGATCATGGGCCGATTCATAATCGATCCTCTTTTGAGCCTCAAGAGCGGCATGTTTGATACGCTCGACTTGTTCCATGATTCGCCGTTGATCAAACAAATCGGAACGAGGCCGTAACTCCTCGATCTCCGATTCCATCTATGAAAACCACAGAAGAAAGAGTCATGTAAAGCGCGCTCTCTAAGACTCCATAAGAACAATATGCCCCTCACGATTCTTCCCCTACCGTCCCTGTTCCGTCCTGGGACATCTCATGTCTATCCACCGTTTAAAAAAGGGCGCTACATGGAAGAATTCATTTACGACTATCTCACCGCTCATCAACACGACATCCATGCCACGCTCGTCTATCTCCCGATTTATTGGACGAATCTCCAGAATCACCCCAATTTTGAGAGTTCCATCGCGAAATATGACCTCTTGCTCCAACGGGCACTTCAGACGATGCCGAAGGACACACGATATGTGACGATGGTTCAGCACGATGACGGTCCTCGTCTGACGCTTCCGAAGAACACGATTGTCATGGGGGCGTGCACGGGAACGGTGCCTCTTCCGTTGTTATACGAGGATACAACGAACTACTTGGAGCAGCAAACTCGCTCTTCAACACGCCCTATCCTCGCCTCCTTTGTAGGAACTAATACGCATCCTGTAAGAGCCACGATGGTTCAGAACCTGACACAACAGAATATCACCTGCCATGTCAATGCTACCTGGTCTCCTGCTGTTCCACAGGACGATGCAACACGTTTTATCGATACGACTCTCCGCTCGCGATTCTGTTTGGCACCCCGCGGATATGGGAGATCGTCCTTTCGCTTCTTTGAGGCCATTCAACTGGATACGATCCCTGTGTATGTATGGGACGATATCAAATGGCTTCCGTATCAAGAGGTGCTGGATTATGATGCGTTCTCCATTTCTGTTCACGTGTCTGAGTTGCCTACGTTGCATGAGCGGCTCGCGTCTATTTCAGAAAAAAACTACAAACATATGTTGATTCATCTTCGTGATGTGAAACACTGGTTTATGCTGGAGGGAATGTGTGAATATATCGTGACGTATCTCCAGGATCACTCGTAATATAGTGTATCTTATAGAAAGGGATGTGAGGGTGTGAATCTACGCCATCTCTTATGAAAGGGGGTGTGAATCTACGCCATCTCTTATGAAAGGGGGTGTGGGGGCGCGCAGTGCCCCCACAGATCATTCATAGCCCGAAATGGAATAGATGTCTTCATAGGTGGTCATGGTGGACATTTTGGCCATGAGAAAGAGACGACCGCGTCGTCGGAGAATAAAAAAACAGGTATTGTCCTTATCATCTGTCAGGACGAAAGGGATGTGATCCGCTTTGGCTCGCAGTTGATGAAGAAGCTCTTCAGGAGTCATATCATGATGCTGAAGAATCTGAAAGGGGGACATTCTATTGATAGATGCTGTTGTTTACCCTTTATATCACATCGTGGGCGCCCGCAATTTGCCTCCCTTCGCATCCGTGGAGATATTCGGCACACCAGGAACCACCACAGGCGGCTTGATGTAGCGAAGCGGCGGGGGCTTCGCAGCAAATCCATAGGTCTTGAACAGGGCCTCCGTAAACAGGTGGGGATGCGGTTCAAAGATCGTCATCGGGACACAGTGAACACCGAATTCCTTCGTGATGCGAGTGAACGTCTCTTTGGACACGGACGTCATCGGATCCTTTGGCAAACACATGGTCCATCGCATCTTCGTATTCTGTGCGACATCCTCCACACGATCCGAAGGGATCACCGTATAATTCTCGGCCGTCTCTAGGATTCCAAAGGAACTAGATGCATTCTGCGTGACGCCGAGTGCCGTTTGCGTATAGGTAAGCCGCAAGTTTACCATATAGTCAAGATCCTCCGCAGGAGAAAAGGTTGTCACCTTGCGAAAGCCAGACGTATTGGCGTTACTGAAGACAAGCACGCGGCCCTTGTAGGCGGTGATGTTATTGATGAGAAGACGACTTTCTTGTTTCTGACGATAAAATGATCCGCCCTCCAGTTCATTGTTCAGAAGGCGATTCTTAAAGGGCGCGAGTGCTTTGGCCACCTGAGAGAAGTAGTTAAGGACCGTCATAGACGACTCTGATCCAGGGGGTTGACGCAAGAAATAGAGGACGATCACGATGGGATCGGTGGACTGCTGGCATTCGTCAGAGAAGGCGTAGTAGTTGATCTTCTCGCATACCGTGCGAAGATTGGACTGATCGGCTGTGGGACATAGGGGGAGATCGGAAGATCGTTTGATCTGGAGCTTGTTTTGACTATCTCGAACGACGATACGAGGCATGTAGGGCGTTCCGCAATCGTCTAAATAATCAATGTCAAGCACAAAAACACGACATCCTGCTTGAACGGCGCTTTGGACCGCGATGTCTGGACTCATATACCCTTCTTTCATGGGTCCGATGTAGCCTGTATAACGACATCCAAGTGCGAAAAAGTTCACGAAGCACTGTTGGTCAACGGGCATCCCATTGGTCGCTACGAGTTGGGACACGGGGCGTTTGGCACTGGCAAAGGGACGAAAGGTCTTGGCAAGAAGTGCCACCTGCTTTTGATGGTCTGGCTCGGTGGTGTAGTCGTTGGAGGCAAAGCCTTCTGTAGTCTCCATGGAGACCAAGATGACAAAAATCGTCACCATGGTCACCAACATGATCATGACAGGCTTGATCATTCCTAGGAGTATGAGAGAACTTAATGGACCGGAAAATCGCCCACATAAGAAGACATACTATTCATAAACAGTATGACGTCCTATTACGTAATTCTTGATAATATCCTCTTACGTGACCCAAGCCACGCAGGCTATACCCGTCTGGAGGCATCCTCGGGACCCGAGTTACTTGAAAAAGTAAAAGCGCGATATGAATGGAATCATTCTGAATGTGTGTTGGAACTCTGGTCCCACGAACCAGGTCATCGGAATCGTCCCATTCGGATTGACACTCTCTCGGTGATTCCTGAGGGTCATGATTTCCTCTGGATCAAAGCGAAACCCAAGAGGGCCTAAAGGATTCCATTCCGATGTGGGACTCCTATGGAATATCGTGTCGTCGCCACGAGAGAGGGGTGTGGGGAAACGAAGTGTCCCCACCCACTAATCGTCCTCCTCCCGCAGCGCCTGAAGACGCTTCACCAGCACCGCCGTCACCGACTCCCACGTATAGGCCGCACACGTCTCCCGACCCGCCTTCGCATGGTGCGCCCGAAGCGCATCATCGCCCACATAGCGCTCCATGGCCGCCGCCACATCATCAGGATTCACCATCTGGACCTCACCCGTGACTGGCCCATAAGCCTGCGGGAGATAGGCGCGGAGGGTCGGCTTCACCAATAGCGAATTCTTCTCCGTGCAATACTCGTTGTAGCCATGAATGGCGGGGGCGATCTGCGGCACTCCAAGGAACATCGACTCAAACGTGCACAAACCGAATCCCTCGCCCTCCGCGCAACTGATGTTGACATCGCCGCAATTATAGAGAAGGTTGATGTCCTCATCCTTGTAGCATGTGTCCTTTGACGTAATCATCATGCGGTTTCCAAACATCTCCACGGTGCCGCCCTCCCGCTTGATTTCACGGGCAAAAATGTCAAACAGCGAGAATCCGCCACGGTCACCCTTGTCGGCCACAATGAGCAGAAAGAGATTCTTCAGCGGGAATCGCGTCATGACCTTGACAAACGCAATGATCAGAAGATCCAGACGCTTTCGCGGGATGTTCTTGTTGACCGACGTGAACAAAAAGACGTCACGTGGCAGTCCCAGCGTTTGACGGGCGACATCACGAGGGATGGCACGGAACATGGCGGGATCCACGGCGTGCGGGAGAACATCCACGGGGCGCGTGATGCCCTGTGATTTAATGACCTCCTTCCATGACTTCGTGAAGCAAAAGACGCGGTCGACATCACGGTTCAGCACATCGATCATGGCGGGCGGTGCCGCAGGAGCCGTCATGTCGACATAGGCCCACACCTTGAAGAAGCGCTGCTCTACCACCTTACGGATCTGCTCGATGTAGGCACAGATCACAGAGAGATCATTGTAGATCAACACGACATCGGGTCTCTCCGACTGGATGCAGGCGGGCAACTCTACGAGGGCAAATCCCGCCTGCTTGTCCTTCTCCAAGGCCGTCGCATCAATCACTTTCACGTTTGCGGGATAGGGGCGACCGAGATCGGCGCTGACCATCTTCTGTGTTCCGAAATGAACCACGGTGATCCAGGGGTGCGCACTGAGCTGATGAATGAGGTTGTGAGCGACCTTGCTGTATCCGTTCATCTGGTTCGTGTGCGTGCTGACGATCATGATCTTGATCTTCTTACCCGCCGAGCCCGAAGGGGCCGCAGTAGAAGCAAGCGAAGGAATGGAAATCACTCCGACAGGCACAGGCGTCACAACAGGATTGGCAGGAGAGGCTACGGTGCCCTGGAGCACCGATTGAAGTTGATTCACAAAAGCGGATACGTCGGTCATGGTATCGATCTACTACGAGATAGGAGTAGCCCTTTAGGTGTATGGCAAAAAATAGATGCGTAGAGTAGATGTCAAAGAATCGTTCGCGTAAAAACAAGGGCGGTGCATGCGGTATGGATAAGCAGGAGGGCGGCAACAAGGCGCAAGCGGGTGGCAACAAGGACAAGAAGGACAAGAAGGAGGGCGGAAAGCGCAAGACCCGCCGCATGGCGAAGGGACCTTCCGACTGGAACAAGAAGGTCATGGAGGTGTATCGTGACATGAAGAAGAAGGACAAGTCCGTTAAACTGGGCGCTGCGATGAAGCGCGCCTCCGAGATGAAGAAGCGCGGTGAGCTCTAAGTCTCTGTTCAATAAAAAGAGGTCACCTCACCTCTTTATCGCCAATGCCTTTACGGCCCTCCACTGCACATAATTGTTTTATCACATAACAGCGTTCTATTATATTCCATGAACGTCTGCATGCGCCACACGAAAGAGGCTACGAATCTCCCCCAGGTAGACCTCTGAATGCGGTGATTCTTTCACCGCATGCGCAAATTGTATACTGGCGTGGATCACGGACGTAAACCCCAGCTTCAGCTTGGTAACCATTTTTTCAAGAGCACCATATCCGAGCGAGTCATCATTCGCTCGGATCTGTTTCTCTAACACTACGATCATGTCCCACGCCGCAGGGGCGATCATGGGACGCATGGATTCACACAGGAGGCTCATTGTTACTAGTTGCTAATTACCTCGTTACCTTGTTACCTCGTTACCTCGTTACTAGTTTCTAGCCCCCTCGCGATTTCAATTTTTCTTTACAGCAATGCGCGCACCGCCGCACGAATCCGCTCTTTCCACGCGGTCCAGCGACGAAGAACCTCCTGTTGGATCCCCGCCTGAAACGGGGACGAAATCGTTGCCACAGGCTCTTTCCAGGCATACAGTGAGGTCAGATCCAATTCGCGATCTATGATGTCCAGAAACGGGTCCTCTTCCATGCACACGGGCACGCACCCCGCTTCCAGGGCTTCATACAGACGGAAGGTCTCCATGTTGTTCCCGCGAAGAACGGGGCAGAACTTGGTCTTCCCCAACAGATTCATATAGTCCTTCTCTTTCGTCATGGACTCATGATTCCACGAGGGTAGAAGAAGGCAGTTGTAAGGGACACAGTTTGCCAGACGCTCCAGTTGCGTTTTGCGGTGAAACCAGTCGGTCCCGTGAAAACTCCACAGGAGTGAGCGATCCGCAAACGGTGCGACGGTCTCTGTATACGCATAGTGATATCCGAGGGGGATCGTCAGTAGATGCGGCAACGCAGGAGTATCCGCACGCGCATAGTTCCGAATGACACCTTTACAGTGGGGAAGAGTATAGAAGTCAATGCAGTCAGTCGCAAATTCATCGCTGAGATGGAGCACATAAAAGTCGCGTCCCTGGCGGTTCATCTCTTGAAATCGTGTGTTCCACAGGGCCGAATGAGGGCGCTGGACGATAAACCATGACGCGGCTGGGAGAGTGCGGAGCGTCTCCTCTTGACAGGGAAGAATAGCCAGAGAGGTGGACATCATATCTTCTAGCCATTTCTGTTCATGAATCTGAAACGTTCCAGGGTAAAGAATGGAATCGTAATAGACGGACAGGGATGCCGCGGCCGCACCCACAGGCGCAGAAGCCACAGCAGCTGGTGATGCCGCAGCAGCCGAAGGCATAGAAGCAGCAGGCGAAGCCACAGGCACTGGCGTAGTCACAGCGTCACGAAAGGGTGCGAGTTCGCTCTCTGTAAAGCACTCCTTATTGTTCCAGATATCACTGTCAAACGTATCTTCACGATGTAAGTCGTTAAACACGGAGTTCACATAGACAGGATCGCTCTCTTGAAAGCATGAGCTGAGAAGAGGACGTGTAAAATACGTCCGCAATCCGACAACAGGATGTCCCAACAGATGATCGCTCACCGTAAAAGATCGCTGATCTGAATGCGTCAAAAAGTGAATGAGCTTCTCCGCACCGCGTCTCGTAAGGATATAGCTGTATGCACAGAAATGAAAAATCGGCGCCAATACAGACGAAAAGAGCGTGTTGGGCTTAATACGCCCCCAATGCTCATTGACCACCTCTGTTGCTAACGGCAATGCAGGAAGATTGGGTGGGAGAACACCACCGAGATACAAAAGGTCCGCGTCGGCAGGAATGGACGCTGCACATGCCGCCCATGTCTCTCTCCATCCCGCACGGAATCGCACATCATCTTCGAGGATCAAAAAGTAGTCGCCCTTCTCCTGTAGAATTCGTGACCATACCGACATATGGCTGAGATTGCATCCAATGATGGATTTTTTCCATTGAAATTGATTCTTCTCAAACAAGCGATACACAAAGGCGCTCATGGGAAGTGTCTTTCCATACACGGCGGGGATTCGTGTGACTAGAGGTGCCAGATAGGGCTCGGCCGCCATCAACTGATCCCAACGATCACGACGAGACTCGAGATTAATCACAAAGGTGGCCGAGATGCTTGCGATGCTTGCGATGCTTGCGATGGGCTCCTTTACAGGAAGAATGGAGAGAATGCGTTGACCGATGGCGCTCAGAAGAGTAAGAGCCTTATTCTTCTTCTCCTCGTTCAACAATGGTGTCGCAGCAATGGCCGCACACATGGCGGGGTGTGCCTCCAGTTGTCGCACGATCTCCACAATTTGCGAGGCCGAGCCCAGACGAGACACATTGACAAGAGAGTGTGGAGCAAAATCAGAGTCCGTGTCCGCATCACCCCAGTATAACGGGAGACATCCTGCCATTTTTGCATGAAGCACCTTTTCCGTGATGTATCCATCGGCCTGCGCATTCTCAAAACTGAGACTGAATTGGTGCTGAGAGAAGAAATGGTGTTTGGAGAGATCCCCACTTCCTCCACCAGGATACTTGAGTGCCAACGGGCCGCCGATGTTGTTATACAAGTGCCCCCCACTCGTCACAGGACGATAGGCATGAAGGGCCTGAAAGGCCTCATTGCGCATGGCACACGTCGGATTGCTCACCACAAAGGCACAGAAGGCCGATCGCGCCTCAAACGAAACAGGGTGAGGATTCGTCGCAAAGTGGAGAGGGAGACGAATGGGATTGTCCTGACTATCAGGAGGTAGCACGGTTGCACCCGAATACCAATCAATGAACGTCATCCATGTAGGAATGCGCATGTGTGTCGCATCCTCCTTTTTGGAAGAGGTCAGATACAGAACAATGCGAGGATCCTGAGGAAGGGGCCAATTCTCGGCAGTAAAGAAGATGATGGGAAGTGAACTGTCTTTCCACGATGTGCTGTAAGGTCCCGCAATCAATAGATGGGCCTCTACCCCTGATGCCCACGCCACCCCACGAAAGGAGCGCGAACTTTCATGACGAAGCAGATCCATGATGAAATTGGATTGCAGATTAAATCCAGGCCACATATCGGAAAATCCAATCAGGATCTCTGATGGGGTCACTTCAGGAAGGACGGCGTTCACAGGAGACTCTGCAAAGGTCACATGCTTTTTAGGTGAGACATCGTGTGACTCCTCAGTTACAACAGCTGAAGCCACAGGCATAGGCACGGCAGCAGCTGAAGCCATAGGCACAGCCACAGGCATAGGCACAGCCACAGGCATAGGCATAGCCACAGGCATAGGCATAGCCACAGGCATAGGCACGGCACTAGAAAAGGCCGTCTGCGTAAGGTCGCGCCAGGCATCCACATGGACCAAGAGGCCCCAGGTCTTTCCAATCGCTCGACGAAGATCCTCTTGAGCCGCATACCATTCCCCCGCATTCGCATGAAGCCACTGAAACGCATCCATGATTCCCTGAATGTGATTGCCCTTGTAATAGGTTTTCACCAACACGGGGTGAAGATCGCACAACACAGGGCTGTTGTGAATCAAAGGAAGCCCCATCCACACCGCCTGAATCAGACTCGTTCGCAGAGGAAGAAACCGCGTATGAGAGAACAGAGCATGATGGGGTTCCTGAATCCAGTTCGCAAATGGTTCAGTCGGCGCAAAGATGACAGGAAGGCTGTGAACCTGAAGGTTATCCAGCACATTCTCTTTCAAAAAACGATTCTGTAGAATCGCATCCACGTGATGGCACACATATTTCGCAGGAAGAGCGTTCTTCAACGTGAGCTCACGAATGGCGACAAGAGGAAGCACCACCGAACTCGTGTTGTGATTATTTTTCTCGGCCACGTGAATGATCCATTGGCTTGCATTGCTAACCGCAGGCACAGCCACAGGCGCAGGAGCAGTCGCACGACCCGACATCCAGTCGGTAATGGAAGACGACCAGACAAACGGGACACGCCGAATCGGGCACGGAAACAGCGTCTGAATAGACGGAATCGTCTCCACAGGATTCAAGAGGTCCCAACACCAGATTTCCGACACTCCCTTCATGGATCGCGGCACATAGGTCACTTCAGGATAGACCGTCGCATCCATCTCCATGAATTGAACAAAGGACCGCAAAAAGACAATGGTCTGGCGCGCCATCGAGCGAAGCTCGGGCGCCACCTTCCCGTCCACATCAATCAGCACATCCAACCCCTCTGCGTCATACAAAGACGCCACCACCGTTCCCTCAATCCGAGGCACATCCGTCCACCAAGAATTCGCCGCGCTATCAACAAACGTCACGGCATGCCCCAATGCCATCATGACTTCACCCAATAGAAGCGCCGTCTGATTCGCCCCGCTCAAGCGAAGATCTGCCGAGGAGGAAAATGGAATTCCTATCTTCATCCCAAGCACTGTCTACTTACTCATCGCACACCCTCTTTAGATGAAAGATCGCCAACGGGCCTGAATGTCAGGGTTGTGAATACTGTGTTTCCAGATGAGATTCGCCGCATGAGAGCGATAGATCGGCAGATTCTCTTTGTGAAGAGACATGGCGCGATGGAGCGTCTCAATGGCAGCCTCCCAGTCGTTAATGGAATAATAGTATCCCGTATCGGACCACCCCTCCGAATTGTGAAGAATCGGATAGTTGCAGTGGAGGAGTTCCAGGGTCGCATAATTGTAGTCATTGTTCCACTGATGGGTCATGAAACAGGCAGATCGGTTCTCTTTCAGGATCGTGTGGATGTTCTTTCGCCCGTGAAGAATGACGCGCCCTTTCTGAAAGAGAGTGAGTTCAGGGATCACGTGGCGCCAAGAGTGCGCGCTCAACTTGATCCGATCACCGTTAATCATTACCACGTTTCCCTTCCATTCAGGGTATCGTTTGGAGAAGGCCTCCGCCAACAAGAGAGAGTAGAAATAACACTTCTGAAAGGAAATGTTGGGATCCATGATGACGATGTCCGTCTGATGCCAGCCCCCTTGCGGGGGTGCAATCCACTCCATCGTGTCACGGGATCCATATTGATTGAGGAAGCACGGATCCCACACATAAGGAACAACGCGACTGTTCTTGCTCTCCGTCCGATTCAGGATCGCCGCATACTCCACATGCTGGTAATAATGAGGGCTCGTCCAGATCTCATCGATCTCCCCCACAATATGGTGATAAAAGAACATGGACTTGAAGTTCTGGATGGTCTCGATGTCGATGTTAATGATATTTCCAAGATAGAGTTTGACAATCTTGGCACCGACGGAACGAAGATAGCCACGTGTTCCCGCATCCACACTCATGCCGATCTCAATAAAAGCATGGATCGGCATGGATCGCGCGACCATTTCATGGGTGCTGATGGTTCGGTAGGAATTCAGAAACGACTTTCGCTCCACGGGATCCGCCTGGTGCTGTAGCAAATAAGAGCAAAACCCGAGGCTATCAAAGAGATCATAGAGAATCACAATGTTTTGGGTGAGGCCGTTCAAAAACAGCGAGTGATCGTTCACATGATTGCTCGCAAGAATGATGACTTTTCGGTTGGATGGGAGCGTCAAGCGAGACAGAGTGGCGAGGCTTGCATCCGCCTCCTCGGCAGGCAAGAGGGTATTTCCAGGAAGATAGGACATTCGACACACAATGCGGATATGTGTCTACGACGCACCCCATCTTTATATGCGAGGAGGGTAGATGCCCTACAACACATTCCCGAGCACGAACTCTATCCCACCCGCCTGTTTTTATAACATTCGTGGACTTCCCGATTGGCTCAACCAAAACCCCTCTTACAAACAGTATTTTATTAATTATCGCAGGCAATTTCCCTACCTGTTTCCGATGACGTCCACCTTGTCGTCGATTGGCTACAATATTGAAAGGGTTCCATTAAGTCCCTTTGTGACAACGATGTCACAGAGTCAATCCCAGATCTATCGCAAACAGTTGGCGTTGTTTCACACCGTGTATGAATTCAATTCAAACGCGTATGTGAGCTCTCTTGAGACGAATACGACCCCGCAGTATTATTATTTTTCTACGTATCACGATCGTATGGAATACCGATCGGCAGTCTCATTGGTCGACAAATTATATATGTTTCGAGCGATGGCGGATGGACAAAATGAAAATGGGTCTACGTTGGGATGGGTGGTGCCATTTCCTCTCTAGCATAAGTGTATCTTTAAAGAAATACGGTATATTAAATTTATCTGAATATAGTATAACATGTCCCAAAAGAGATTTACGCCCCAACTCCCTAGCATCGTAGAGGAGACGCCTGCTAACCTCAATGCCAATGCTAGGGCCAATGCACAGCCATCGTATGCCAATCAACTCGCGGCAGCTCGAGCTGCCGCTGAAAAATATGCAGAGATCTCCTACAATGATATGCCATCGGGTGGTCGACGGAAGTCGCTTCGCAAACGGAAGTCGCTTCGCAAACGTAAGTCGCTTCGCAAATGGAAGTCACGTCGCTCATAATATACCTCGTGCAACTGTGTGAATACAAGTCTGCTTCGAGGGAGAGGGGTGTGGGGACGGAACGTCTCCACGGGAGAGGGGTGTGGGTTAAAATCGAAGATTTTCTACCAGTGACGGAACGTCTCCACAGGAGAGGGGTGTGGGTTAAAATCGAAGATTTTCTACCAGTGACAGAATGTCTCCACAGGAGAGGGGGCTAGGGGGAAACGAAGTGTCCCCCTCCCTCAATGCAAAGTAAACAGATACGCCAGCTGATTCATGTCCTCCACGAGATCATCGCGAAGAGCAAAGAGATCATAATCCCCCTCTCGCAAAGAGCGAGTCAGCGGTCCCTGGAGGTAGCGAAGGGCCGCCTGGAGCATCCGATTGGCCCCCGCCTCGGTCATGTTATGAACCGTGATTTCCGCATTTTTTCCCGTCACTCGAGGGCGTCCGTATTTTCCAATATAGACTTCTACGAAGGAATCCATGTGCTTCTCCAGCTTCTCCAGGATCTGATCCGTAGCGATGTGTCGGGCATAGACCCGCGTCTGCCAATGATACAGTTTGATCTGATCGCGCAATTGCAAGAAGAAGTGGATATGATCCGCCGACATGTTCTATCTATCTCACAGGAAATTTGATAGGATCCTATCTCATACCAACATCAGTCATGTGCCGTCACTGTTACATCATCATGCGCTCGTTTGGGACCAACCATCCCGAGCGGCTGTGCCCTTTTCAGAAGAGCCAATATTGTTCCCACTGTGCACAGTATGGTCACCCTTTGAGCGAGTGTGCTCGCTATGCTTCTGCGACGGATCCAAAAAAGAAACCTACTCAGTAGACATGCCCCTTCGCCGTAAGAGCAGACGTAACAAGCGAAGCACCAAGCAAAGCTATAAAAGCATTCTTCGTAAAGGAAAGCGTCGCAATCGGACTCATAGAAATCGAACTCGTCGAGTCCGTTTTTTAGGAGGTATGGTGGGGACGAAATGGTTTGATACTCCTCTTGGGCCTATGAACAATAAAGAGTATACGCGATATCAGCAACGACTAAGCCCTGAAGCCTATTGATTCCGGTCACTGCACTGCGCTGCACTGCGCTGCACTGCACTACGTAGTGCTGCGTATCACACATCAGAAAACGATCCAACATGATACTAAGATGTCTTACCATTCCGCAGTCCAAGAAAATATAGAATATGCCTCTGCTGCTTCATGGGAAAACGGAGGAAACGCAGCAGCAGAAGACTCTGCAGGGAAATACAAAACGACTGTCACCAATATCCTCACAAAACACTGCGCGGAGATTCGGTCTCAATGCGACGAAGTTCTCCCTCCACTCGTCTCCTTCTCCAAAAAGAAGCTGAAGGATCTGGTTCACAAACACGATGCCGAGATCTTTTCTTTTTTGGTCCAACCCGATAAGCTCCCTCATCTTCTTGGTAGCGCAGAGAGCATCTTTCGTAAATATGGTCAGGAGGTCCCCACGATCAAGGGCGTGCCGACTAACCAGATTCTCCGCGATTTGAACGTGGACGCCTCCTTGGATGCGGTGGTGCAAACGATGGAGCACCATCTCTCCTCTCAACAGGCATCAGGGCCACTCGCCACTCTCTTGAAGCAACTGAGGTGGATGTTTCAGGAATACAAGAACACGGGAGAGGAGGTGCTCCGTCTAGAAACCACCCTCTTTCAGAAAATGGAAATGCTAGACAAGATCCATCAGCGACTTCCAAGTATTATGAATCTAACGGAGAACAGTTCCCTTCCCTCCTTGATTGATGCCTTTTCCGTGTATGCCAAGGAGGCCTTCCAAGGCGCCCATTTGGAGGAGAATTATACGCAGTTGGTGGAGGAGTATAAAAAATGGAATGTTTGCCGACAGATCATTTCGGCTCAACACGCGATGAGGGAATCACCTGATCCGCCATGTGCCATTTGTCTACTGGATACGGTCTCGTATGCGATTGTCCCGTGTGGGCATACGTTCTGTTCGTCGTGCTCTAAAAAACAAAACACCACCTGCTACATTTGTAGGGGTGTGATTCGTGAACGGCTGAAGCTGTTTTTCATGTAGGTGGAGACGCGGAGCGTCCCCACACCCCAGCGGAGACGCAAGCGTCCCCGCACCCCTCTCTCATGGAGAGGGCGTGGATTTACCCGATCTCGTGGAACTGGCGTGTTATTGCTTCTACTCCATTGGAGAGGGGTGTGTTTGTGGAGCACACGCAAGCGTCCCCACTTGAAAGTCGTTGGGTCGCAGTGCCACCGCGCGAAGCGCCTCGATCTGCTCCTCATCTAGTTCTGTTGCGACACAGACACGCTGGAAGAGTTTCTCTGCGATGGAGAACCACAGTTCCTCCAAGATGATGTGAGCGTCCGTGTGTGACATGGTGTGCCTTCCAACAAAGAGGGTCGCCTTTTCAATTTTACAGGGGGCCTAAAGCCCGCCACAGGGACAACCTAAAGCCCACCACAGGGACAACCTAAAGCCCCACTACAGGGACAACCTAAAGCCCGCCACAGGGGGTCTAAAGACCCCCAATGGAGAGGGGTGTGGGGACGCTTGCGTCTCCACAGAGGACTTAAAGACCCCAATGGAGAGGGGTGTGTTTGTGGAGCACACGCTTGCGTCTCCACAGGGCATTTAAACCATCCCCGCATATCTCTATGTAATAGCAATGGACTGGCCTGAACAAAACGCAACAGCCTCCGCCTCCAGCGAAGAGCTGGGTCTAACGACCCCGCAAGAGAACGAAATGATGACCCTTACGCATTCCATCATTGAATGGCGGCGTCTCAAGGAGGATAATGACAGTCGCAAACAGCAGGTGCGCGAGGCCAATACGAAAATGAAGGCGCTAGAGGACATCATCGTGCGCGTCATGAAGAGCCACAACATCGGCGCATTGGATCTGAAGAATTCGGGCGGCCGTGTGCTCTTTAAGAAGCAGAAGCGTCAAGCGGGTCTCGGTCAGAAGGCCATGGAGAAGCTGATCTCGGAGTATTTACAGTCTCCCGACAAGGCCAAGGATCTCATGACGTATGTTCAAGAGCATCGCGAGGTGGTCACCAAAGAATCCATCCATTATGAAAAAATATAGTCCATGAAATAGAAATGCTTCAATCGGTGTGCCGTGCAGGTGTCGAGGGAATGACCAATCTGTCCGGTCCCTCCAAACAGGACATGTATAAGGACGCGGTGGCGTCCATCCTCTCTCTTCTGATTGCGATCACGATCATTGCGTTCGTGGGCAAGTTTCTGTGGAATACCACGGTGGCGGAGCTGTTTACCTTTGCCCGCCCGGTCCAATCGGTCTGGCAGATCATTGGTCTGATGATCTTTTTGTCTCTTATGCGCTAAGTGGGGACACTGCCCGCCACAGGCGGGCGTTTCCCCACACCCCTCTCCATAGGAGTTGGCGCACATTCACCCCCTTCCATAGGAGTTGACGCACATTCACCCTCTCCATAAGAGTTGGCGCACATTCACCCCCCTCCATGGGAGTTGGCGCGCATTCCCCCTCTCCATGGGAGAGGGAGTGTCTCTACAAAACAAAACACCCACTATTTATAGAATGTTGCTTCTTGGTGTCCTGATCGTCGTCTTTATCGTCATCATCTTCTTTATCTTTTACGGAAAAACAACCGTTGCCCCAGCGTCCTCTCGCCCAGGATGCCAATGTGGTGGACAGGGCTGCGGAGCGTGCCGCTGCCATCGTTGCGGTCAGCCCACCGCGTCGTGCCCTTGTAAGAAGAAGCCCGCCTGCTCATTCTGTTAACGTCATAACACAACATGAAAGCGATAGAGATCACTCTTTATCGCTTCTATGCATTCTTGCCGATTAGACCGCCCCATTCCATCCCGAAGCCGAGAGCCCCCCATAGACATTCGCGTAGTCCCGCAAATTCTTCAATGCAGGCGGCTCATACGATCCCACGTCCGATCCCTTCCCACTCCCATGACTCTGCTCCGCAATCGTCTTCAAGCACTTCTGTTGGGCGATCTGGTAGACATCCTCCCAGGAGACCGAGAACAGTTTCAACGCCCGATCGGTCTGTGCATCGCTGATGGAGGCCGCGGTGGAGAGTTGACGGATCAAGAGGTTTCCACGATCACGCCATGTCGCAAAGTCAATGTCCAGGTCTCGTGGCGCAATCGTATGGGTCATGCACATTCCGCATAGTTCGGCCACTGCCACGCGATCGTGCGCCGTATCAAACGCCTGATAACGCGTGGCATCCACGATACCGCTAGGGGACAAGAGGTCCTTCTTCAGCGACGCCATTTTTCCGAGAAGGAGCTCCAGCTCCGCATAGTCTGAAGAGGCCTGTGCCTGTCCCAGTATCTCTAGAAGCTGGGAGGACTCAGGTAGAGTCCGGAGGCTATCAGGGGTTCCCGTTCCACGAGTCGCACCGCCATAGAAGCCCTCACGGTGATAGAATGGGACAGATACAAAGAGCCGACTCAGATAAAAGGTCACCACGGCAACCACGAGCAGCACACTAATCAGTAAATAGGGTAACATATCTCTACTCTCATGGGATATTTTCAAGCTCCGCAGTAGAATGAATGCGAGTGATATCGTGAACAATAAACAACATATCGCGCGATCCTGCGCCTACAATCGCCCCACGGTCTTTTCTTCTACTATTCTGTCTACGATCACCCCCATCAGTTCGATCGCAGGGTCTACCAGTTATGCCTCCACGCTGCGCACGTGCTATTCGTATGCCTGTCAGCCGACCTATTCCAGCTATGAGCTTCGCTCGGATGTCCAACAGGGTCTCGTGGACCGTGGCATCACCCTGAGTTCAATGACGGAATGGAAGCCTGATACTCCTACGACGCTCTATGCCTATCGCACGCTCTACTCTACGCTGTCCACGGTCAGTTCCATTTCTGTCACCTCCACCTTGGTTCAAACAGGCCCTTCTCCTCTTGTGTGTGATACTCCCTTCTATCAGGGAACGTATCGTGACCACTGTTAGAGCACTCGCTCTCGCCCCTCCCGATGTTCTTGCCATGTCATATGAATCCATAGAATAGAGAATGAAGGCAAGTGATCTGATACAATGGCGAATGAAACGGGCGTTCTCTGCCTGTCCTTCTGCCTGCCCACCCCTCCTCCCTTCATGCCTTGTAGCTCTTTCGTGTCCTCCCCCCGCTCCAC
>Ga0247722_10000287_pt1 | contig 32538 bp, 28 predicted proteins | sample MSEWelMarce3H_FC_FD_189094 | JGI IMG/M metagenome (GOLD analysis project Ga0247722, IMG submission 189094) | Subsurface sediment microbial communities from gas well in West Virginia, United States - MSEEL Well Study Marcellus 3H_FC | ecosystem: Environmental > Terrestrial > Deep subsurface >... | reverse complement strand
GTGTAATTGTAACGAAATCAGAAAGGTCTTTTGCAACTCCGAAAATTTTCTCCCCAACTGCTGCTGCATTGGCATCATTTGTTAAAATAGTAGGTAATTGCAGAATTGATTGAGATATTTGGCGAAGAGGGATAATTCCTTCCCAATGTAAGTTGGGAGCGAAATCTATTGTTCCTGAATAATAATTTCCATTTGGTGCACCAATTCCTATTCCTTTTATGGATTTATAGTGCGATTCAATTGTACTGTCTTCTTTTATAAATTGAATAAAATCTTCTGCAGATGGAAAAGAGTTGGTTGGTTTACTAGTGTTATACAATAAGTTTCCTTTTCGATCAACTAAACCAAATTCAATGTTTGTTCCTCCGATATCAACACCAAGCGCTAGTTCTAACATGAGTTTATGGATATAAAAAAAAGCCCGAAGGCTTTTAAATTTGAAAGGTATTAATATAAATCGTCATCTTCATCGTCGAGATAAAAATTGTTTTTTTGTTTACCACTTTTTTTATAAGCTGGCATTTTAAACGATTTTGGACGATCTTCTACTTTTTTAGCATTAAACTCTTTAGGTTTGATGTCTTTTTTAGGCTTCTCAATAATTGGAATTACTGGTTCAAAGTCATCCCCCTCTTTAAATGATTCCTTTTTTGGAAATTCCGTTAAAGGTTTTCTAGTTTCTTGATTGTTATTCGATTGAGGACGTTCGTTTGGTTTAAATTCTCTTTTAGGTCTGTTTTCAGCTTCTTTAACTGAAATTTGTCGCCCTTTAAGTGTAGATCCATCTAATCCTTTAATGGCTGCACTTGCTTCATCACCATTCGACATTTCGATAAAGGCGAAACCTTTTGATTTACCTGTTTCTTTGTCCGTTGCAATGGAAACTTTAATGACATTTCCATATTGTCCAAATGCGTTTTTCAATTCATCTTGTGTAACGCTGTAATCTAATTTCGCTACAAAAATATTCGTCATACATTTAAAAATAAGAGATTTAACGGCTCTTTAATTCGGTTATTTGTTAATTATCAGAATCGAAGATAACAATAAATATAATAAAAGTTAAATTTGAGTGAAAAAAAATTAATTTTTGATTGTTTTTATTGATTTATAGCGTTCGTATTCTAGCATAAGTTCGTTATAAAATATACGTGCAATGTACTCTCCGCCCTTGTGAGTCAGGTGTGTATAGTCTCCTGCTGCTAATGAAGGTTTAGATTTTGCAAATTTCACAATGGAATTTGGTCCCCCCATTGCTTGGAATAAATTCCAAAATACAATACCTGTTTGTTGTGCAATTTTTCTTTGAGTGTCAACCATTAAAGGAATAGAATTCATTGTACATAATTTCCCGTTTTGTAATACACATCGATCTGAAACACTGAATAGAATTATAGTTGCGGTTGGATAATTTTTTTTAATTCGTTCAATTAATGTTTTCATTTTTTGATGGTACGCAGTAAAGTTTTTCTGATTTTTTGATGTTGCATTGAGGCCATATTGCAATACGATTAGTTTATAGTCTTGCAAGGAATCGAATTCGCGGTGTTTTTTATCCGTTATTTTACCAATTCCTATACCTGAATTGCTTCTAAGCCCAAAATTGTCGAGTGTAATGCCAATAGTATCTTCAAAGCTAAGTCCATAGATTGAAGCAGAATTAGTACAGGAAAGTTTTAAATGTAGTGACTTTATGTTTTTTTCATTAAAATCGAAATTTGACAATGTATTTGTTGGTGGTAATACAATTTTTTTGTCTTTAATAAGTGGAGTTGAATAAAAGAAATTAGAAGTAGTTGCTGATTGATAAAACAGTCTTACTTTATTGACTGGTTTATGAAGGTTATAGTTAATGGCATTGTTGATTTTTGGTGTAAAATAATAACCTCCAGCCGCAAAAGGTAAATTAAGTTGATGATTAAAGACAACATTGTAGGCCAAAATATTTTTATGAGTATGTCTTATTGTTGATCTAAAACCTGATGTTTGAGAAGCTAATGGTACAAATCCAACACCGTTTCCTCCAAATTTTCCTTGCATTAGTTTTCTTAGTTCACCTGTAAGGATATCGCCTTCAACAAATGAGTCGCCAAAGAACGCGATTCTTACATTTTTTTTATTTGTTTGAATGCTATCAATTTGATTGAAAAAGAAGGTGAGATTTTTATTGTTTTCTGAATTATCTTCAAAATGGCTATTGTTATTTTTAAGGTTAAATCTGAATAATTTGGTAAAGCCAACACAGATAATAGAGATTACAATCAGTAAGAGGATTAATGATGATTTTTTTTTAAGTTTGCGGAATACGTGTTGCTTCATCCTGAAATTTTATTGTAAATTTAATTCAATGTAAAGGAACACACTAATTTTTTATTGAAATTGTTCACTATTAATAGTATACAGAATGAAAATTAATGAAGAGCTCTTTAGTTTAAATTACAATGATTTAAACAAATGGGCAGTTAAATTTGGAACAAATCTAATCTTAGCTGTTCTTATTTTTGTTGTTGGTTTTTGGTTGGCAAATTTCCTTTCCAAAACCGTACGAAAAGTTCTTCAACGGAGTCATATTGATGAAGGTCTAGTCACTTTTTTAACAAGTTTAACAACTATTGCATTTAAAATTTTAGTATTTGTTACCGGAGTAACCCAATTAGGTATCGAAATGACTTCTTTCGTAGCGCTTTTAGGAGCTGCTGGTTTAGCTGTTGGTATGGCTTTTTCAGGAACATTATCAAATTTTGCTGGAGGGGTGATGATTTTGTTTTTTAAACCTTTTAAAGTTGGGGATACCATTTTATGTCAAGGAGCTCAAGGTACCGTAAAAGAGATTCAGATATTTAATACTCATCTGTATACTTCAGATAACAAAGTTATTATTCTACCTAATGGTCCTTTGGCTAACGGAAATATCACGAATTTTACTAGAGCAGAAAACCGTAGGATTGATTTAGTGTTTAGTATTCCATTTGGAGATGATATTGAAGAAGTAAAATTGTTGATGCAGTCTTATTTTGAAAGTGAAGAAAAAATATTAAAAGATCCACCACCATTTGTTGGAGTAGGGGCTGTATTACTTTCTTCAATTGAGGTTCATGTAAGGACATGGGTAGATACTGAATCATATAATTCAGTTGTATATTCTATGAATGAATATGTATACAAACAGTTTTTAAGTAAGGGGATTAATACTTTGAATTCATCTGCTTCAACAATAAATAATTAAATATGCTTCATCCAATTTTAGAGAGTTATGCAGCAAGTAACCGTTATGGTGCCTTGCTTGAAATGCATGATGAAATTATTAAACCTGGTGAACTTAAGTACAGGGTTGAAGTAAAAGAGAAACATTTAGCAACACCAATTGCGGCACATGGAGGACTAATCGCTTCGTTGATAGATGCTTCTTTGGGAGTTGCTTGTTTGACGCAGGTTGCATTGGAAGACAAGGTAGTTTCGACGATAGAATTGTCGATAAAATATTTAAAACCAGTTAAATTAGGTGATTGTATAACAGCACATGCTGAGGTCATTTCTCAAGGGAAACGAATTTTGGTAGCGTCAACAAATGTTAGTAATCAAAACGGAGAATTAGTTGCAATAGCTACGGGAACCTTTAATGCATATCCAAAACATAAAGCTGGATATTAGTTAATTATTAGTTTTTATTTTTAATTGCAATTGGAGTTTTTTTAGAACTTATATCAGAACAGTCCCTGCAGTTCACTGATAAGTATTTCATTGGTCACCTCAGTTGGAATATTTTTTAATTGCGATGTAATTTCAAATATTTTAGAAGATAAATCCAACGAAGTAGCATTTTCATCCACTTGACTTGCTGCTAAATTGATGATTTTGACAATTTCTTCTTTAGACTCTCGGATTAATTTCCATCCTTTAGGAGAGATAAATAATTGTTGAGCAACATTGTGTTCGTATTCTTGTCTTATTGTTTCTAACAATTCAGTTTGGAATACCTTTGCAGGTTTTTCATTTTGAAAAGTTCGCATGATAAGCGAGTTAGGAGAGATTCTTTCCATAAACAAAATCATTCGTTGGTAGGCATCTACTCTTAGAGGTAAAAAGTGTTGTTGTCGTTCTTTTTTTAATGCAATCGAATTACTCGTTTCAGCGATTGATGTTTGTTTTTTCAACATTAGAATTACAATGAACATAAATGCAATTGATGGTAAAATCAATAAAGCTTGTGTAATAAATTCCATATCAGTTGGGTTTAAAAAGTTAAAATTATATTTAATTCAGATAATATAAAAAACAGTGTTTATTCTTTAATTTTTTTGTTTCTAAGTTGCATAAATGGTACTTCAATTGAAATATATAATAGATACGATAAAACTATAGTTACGATCCAAAATAAGATGTATTCGTATTCCCAATAACTTGGCAATACATGTTTATGTAAGTAATTCCCATGAAGAACATGTTTGATAAAAATATGTATCACAATGGTTAAGTTCGTAAGATACATAGAGTAGGAGATTAAACTGATAAATGTAATTGCTTTGCTTATTCTTGGTAAACGCAATTCTTTCCAATTTGCTAAATAAGGTAGGGAAATGAAAACAATCAATGATTTAATGATTGGTAACCATACGATTGAATACTCACTAATATTGCTTGGATTTTTGAATTTTAAATAATACATGGTAATAAAAGCGAGTATTGGAAGGATTGCAAAGTTTGCTTTGCTCCATACCTTAGGAAAGTAGTAAGCGATATAAGCGGCCAATACTCCAAACATAATTGAATCTAAACGAGGTAGTACTTGTCTTGTTATTTGTAGGTTTAATTCTTCAAATTCAGTCAGTTGAAGAGTTTTGTATAAGTACAGGCGGTAACCAATTATCGCAAGAATTCCAATGATTAAAACGATTAAAGTATTGGTTTTAACAGTCGCTTTGCTAATACGTAACGCTAAAAATAAAGCGATAGGAGTAAGCAAGTAAAACCATTCTTCGATACTTAAACTCCATGATTCAGCAAAAAATAATGGTAATTTATGGTTGAAGTTTTGTGTGAAAATAAAGTAACGGTACCAGTCAGTCGGAACACGTTCAACTTTGAATGCGAAGGTGTAAATCAATACAACAGTTAAAACTACAAAGTAAATAGGGGCTGTTCTTAACCACCGACGCGACCAAAAATTAAGTAGGACAGGAAAGGTAGGTTTTTCTTTTTCTACAATTTTAATTAGGATACCACCAATTAAAAAACCACTTAACACAAAAAAAATCGCAACACCATCAAGTGTTATTTTTCGAATAATATCCTTGTATGCTTCAGGAACTAATATCGCACTATGACCAAAAACCACATACAATATTGCAATGGCGCGAAGTAAATCAAGACCAAAAATTCGAGAATGACCTGTGTTTAGGCGAAAAAAACTCATAGTGTAGGACATTTGCTTGCTACAAACGTACTACAAACTTAAAAAAAATATAGGATTGGTGTAAAGATTACATTATTTGTTTTTTTTCATTTTAATTTTTTCTGAAGTAAATTTGTTGACGGTAGTTTACAAATCTTGTTAATTTTTATTTTTTTGTCGTTTTGTTTAAACCTAACTTTTTAATTTTATCAAAATAATAGTTTGTTCAAATTATTATTTTTTTTGTTTCACTAAATTACTTGAATTATTAATTAAAGTTTGTTTAACAGAGTTTAATTGAAATTTTGAGTTTGATCAAATTGTTTTCAAATGAAAAGCATTTATTTATTATTATTTTTTCTGCCATGTCAGCTTTTTTCTCAATTGCCAACTGCCACAAATTCAGTTTGGTTAAAAGATAGTTCAAGGATTGATTCTATGCCTTTTAAGAATCAAGTATATAGAGCTTTGATGTGTACGCCTAATGAATATGAAAATGACACTACAAAAAAATGGCCGTTAATTATATTTTTACATGGCAAAAGTTTGACGGGTAATAACTTAGATAAAGTTAAACAATACGGGGTCTTGTATTCTATGATTCGTGGAAGAAAAATTCCTTCGCTTGTTGTTGCTCCCCAATTATCAAAAGGAGCATGGATTCCAGATTCCTTGGATAAATTTATTAAAACTGTAACTGCTAACATGAGGGTAGATACATCAAGAATATCTATTGTTGGAATGAGTTTGGGTGCGTATGGTGCACTTCATTATACAGGAAAATATCCAAATAAAATTGCTGCATGCGCTGCCTTTTGTGGAGGTGGAAATGTGAAAGATGCTTCTCGTTTAGCAAAAGTTCCAATATGGCTAGCTCACGGAAAAAAAGATGCTGCTGTCCCTTTCAAAGAATCCGATACCGTGTTTAAAGCGATTCAAAAATTTGATCTGTTTTCATCAGTTTTTTCAGTTTTTCCTGAATTCGGACATTCGCAATTGGAAAGATTATTCCATAGAGATGAATTGTATGATTTTCTTTTATCGAACAATAAACAGGCTGAATTTTATTTCCCTAAGTTTAATGGAGAAGCATTTGAAGCAAAAGTATTGAATAAAAAGACAGGTACTCCTTTTATTGAGCTTGTAAATGACAAAAAACAAACAAATTTAGAAGATCAATTAATAACAGATTAAGTGATAGTAAAATGAACGGCACAAAAAATATTATTTAATGTTTGTAACGACTATCTGAGTTATTGTTGTAAATGAGGTTTTTAAATTTTAGATTCAACTATGAATTAAGGATTTACAACAATCTTGTTATTGTATAAGACATAATTTTTCTAGAACTACTTTTTGATCCGTACTGCATTTATATTCTTTAATCAATTGTAAAATTCTTTGTTTGTGCTCAACTTGCTGTGCGAAATAAGTAAGGTATTCCTTTGCTGGTTGTGCTAGGCGCGAATTTGCATGTAGTGAGGCTTCAAATGCATTTGTGATAATTTCATCAGTAATCGAGTTTAAATATTTTAGTGCATTAAACGCATTTATCCGAGTTAAAAACTCATGTTTAGATGTTGAATAATCAATTAGTTCCGATAAAGATTTGATATCTTTATTGATGATGTAATGTTGTTTTAACCATTCAAAACGAACATTTTTACCATATGTTCCTTCATAATTTGCTGTTTTTTCGAAGTAACTCGTTGAATTCTCGGGGAAATTAGAACATAATCGGTCTAGACAATTTGCAATTAAAACATAAGAACTGTCATTAAGTAATTTGGTGTAATATTGTTCTAGGGTTGGATGTATTCTATTCGTTTTCAGTATTGTATTTTTTCGGACTTTAATGTTTGAATCTTTCAAACTTTCAAGAATTAATTCAAGAGAAGACAAAGTTGTGTCATTAATGATTTGTTGAATAATTTCGTTTTTTAAAAGATAAAACTTTTCTTTGTTGTATACATCTTTAAAAAGATTAATTTTTTGATTGATAGGGTATGATTTTAGTGCTAGAATTGCATCGTATCGATCAATTAAGCTTGATGCTTTAAGTGCTTGTGATGAGAGTTGCTCAAAGGTTTTGTTAAAAGTCATATTTTTTAAAATTGAACTTCCCGGATCAAAAAGTATAAAATCAATTTTTTTTCCTTTTGGATTGTTGAATTTAAAAGAGTGGTGCTCTTGTTCAACCCATTCTTGACGACTAATTTTTGTTCCATCTTTATAGTATATTTCAAATAAAACGGGCATTTTAAAGAATCTATTGGAGTTAGATGTCGCTTTTTGTGTTGTGTTAATTTGGGTGTACAGTTCGCCTTTAGATTCTAGTTCTTCGAAATCAACATGGTAATTAGGTTCACCTCCATTGTATACCCATTGTTCCCAAAACCAATCAAGTGTCAACCCTGTTTCATCGTGGAAAGTGGTTAATAGGTCTTCAGAATCTACATTCCCGTAGGCATGATTGGATAAATATTTTTTTATTCCGTTACGATAGGCGCTATCTCCAATTGTATATCTCAACATTGCTAATACCTGAGAACCTTTTTGGTACACTAAAGTTGTTGGGATGTTTGAAAAAGCTAACGGCTTTTTATCAGTTGTGGCTAAAGCGCTATTACAAGCCTGTCTATTTACCCACGCGTAATGATCTTCTCCAAAAATTTTTTTTTCAGCTAATTGATTATAATAGGTAGCAAAACTCTCTTGCAACCATAGATCCGTTGTTGTTCTTGCAGTAACGAGGTCTCCAAACCATTGGTGAGCTAATTCATGAGCGTTAATTGAGACATAATTTGCATCATTATAACTTATGGGATCAACATGAAAAAAGTCGCCAAAAATTGTAGCAGTTGTATTTTCCATTGCTCCGTACATAAAATCTTGTACGGGTATTTGCGCGTATGATTCCCAAGGGTATGGTATTCCTATTTCATCTTCCAGAAAATTAAAAATCTCATTATTGAACTTATAGGTTGATTCAACTCGATTCTTGTAGTTGGGATAATACCAAGATTGTAAAGGAACCCCAGATTTTGACTTAGTTTCCAGATATTCATATTTACCAATTCCCAACATTATTAGGTAGGTAGCATGTGGATGGGACATGGTGTAATGCCAAGTTGTCTTCCCATTTGATTGAATTTTTTGATTGATTTTTCTACCATTTGACAAAACTTTATAATTGCTGTCAAAATTCACAATAACTTCTGTTATTACTTTATCATTTGCTAAGTCAAAACATGGAATCCAATACCTGTTGTCAAAAGCCTGACCTTGCGTCCATATTTGTTTTTGAGAGGTGCCAGTCGAATCGTTCCAACCAATAAAATAGATTCCTTTTTTTGGAGTTGCCTCGTAATTGATTTTCAATTCATGTTTACCTCCCCAAGTCAAAGATTTATTGGGGTAAAAGTAAAATCCTTCTTCAGTTGTTTTGTAGCGAATCGGTGTATCGTCGATCGATGCAGTTTTAACATTAATTCCAGGGCCGTCTAAAAAAATAGAATCTACTCTGTCGCGAAGTACTGAAAATGAATGAATTACTGATCCTATAACTAGTTTCTTTTCAGGAACAAAATCAACTGTTAGTTTTAAATTTTTGAAATCAACATTATGTTCTTTCGGAATTGAAACAGGGTCAAATGGTCTACATAAAGTGGCACACTGACTCATCGAAGAGTTGGTGAAATAAAATATAAATAAGCTTAATAAAAATAGGGTCTGAGTTTTATGCATACTATAAAATAACTTGTAATAATTGTTGAAAATTACAAAATTTAAAATCAACATTTAATTTAAATGAAGATTATTTTCGGTCAAACTAAATTTAACTAAATTAAAAAATTGTATATTTGATAGAAATAATTGGAGGACTTGAATGCCCACCTTAAAAATTACTATTCTTATGAGTATCGTTGAAAAAATGAAGGTAATAGAATCGATTGAACCATCAGTAGGTCAGTTTATTGATGAAAAAATGCGTTCTCCAGAAGATTGTTGGCAACCTTCTGATTTTTTACCTGATTTTTCTGATCCTGATTTTTCTGATAAAATTATTGATTTACAACAACAAATTGCAACAATACCAGATACTGTGTTAGTTTCGTTGGTAGGTAATATGATAACTGAAGAGGCATTACCAAGTTACCAAACTTTTTTTAATTTACTAGAAGGTATTAACGACGAACGAAATGTATCAAGCTCGAGTTCTTGGGTAAGATGGTCACGTTTGTGGACTGCAGAAGAAAATCGACATGGAGATTTATTGAATAAATATTTGTATTTAAGCGGTAGGGTTGATATGAAGGCAGTGGAACAAACCATACAACGTTTGTTGTATAATGGTGTAAATCTTCAAACTGATGGAGATCCCTATCAAGGTATTGTTTATACATCTTTTCAAGAAAGGGCAACTAAAATATCACATGTAAATACTGGTAAGTTAGCAAAAAAATCAGGAGATAAATCACTTGAAAAAATCTGTAATATTGTTGCAGGTGAAGAGGCTTTGCATGAAAAGGCTTACAAATTTTTCATGTCTAAAGTGTTTGAAGTAGATCCGAATGGAGCCATTCAAGCTTTTGCAGATATGATGCGGAAAAAAATCATTATGCCTGCTACATTGATGGATGAGGGAACAGAACAATCTAAATTTATTGATTATGCCAATGTTACTCAAAAAATAGGTGTTTACACAAGTATGGATTATGCAAGTATTATAGAACATTTAGTTGGTTTTTGGAAAATAGAAACCATGCAAGGTTTAAATGAGGCAGGTAAGAAAGCTCAAGATTTTTTGGGAGGTTTGTCTTCGAGGTATTACCGTTTGGCAGAACGTATGGGTGAGCCTATTGAAGCACAACTAGTTTGGCTACATTGATCAAATAATTACTTTTAATCTTAATATAATTAGGAGTTTATCATTTTTTAAGAACTACTGAAACAAACAAAAAAAGCATCCTTTCAGGGGATGCTTTTTTTATTTGGCGAAACATTTATACTAAACTTGAAAGTTTTTCTTCTAATTGAGCAATTTTTTGTTCTGCATCAGCTTGTTTTTTCTTTTCGTTAGCGACAACTGCTTCAGGTGCACCGCTCACAAATTTTTCATTATTCAGTTTATTAGAAACAATAGATAAAAATCCTTTAGTATATTCTAATTCTTCTTCTATTTTTTTTCTTTCTGCTTCGAAATCAATTGAGTCCCCAAATGGAATGAAGAAGTCTGAGCTTTGAACTAAGAAAGAATAGGCATTTGTGATTTTGTCTTCCGTACTTTCTAATTTGCTTAAATTACCCATTTTGATAATAACAGATTCAAAATCAGAGCTGTATTTAGAATCTTTTTTTACAAATAAATCCATTTTAACCTTCGTTGCAATGTTGTTTTGCTTGCGAATATTACGAATATGAATGATCGTTTCTTCAGCGATATTGAATTGATTAAGAATGTTTTCATCGATTGCCCCTGCTGTAGGCCATTCCGCAACTACTAAATCTTCGTTCTCATTTCGTTCTCTTATTAAATGCCAGATTTCTTCTGCAATAAATGGAGTGAAGGGCTGAATTAATTTTAAAATTCGTTCAAAGAAAATGATTGTGGCTTCTTTTGTAATTGCATCAATCGGTTGTTCATAACCAGGTTTGATCATTTCTAAATACCAAGCACAAAAATCATCCCACACTAATTTGTAGGTTGCCATTAATGCTTCAGAAATCTTGAATTTATCAAAAAGACCATTGATTTCAGAAAACGATTTATTGAATTTAGATTCAAACCATTCGATTGCTTTTTTAGAGGCTTTAGGTTGTTCTATATCTTTTACTTCCCAAGCGGAAACTAATCGAAATGCATTCCAAATTTTATTTGCAAAATTTCGACCTTGTTCGCATTGACTTGTGTCAAATGGCAAGTCGTTTCCAGCAGGTGAAGAGATGAGAATTCCAACACGAACACCATCAGCGCCATATTTATGGATTAATTCTATTGGATCTGGAGAATTCCCTAAAGACTTAGACATTTTACGACCTAGTTTATCACGAACGATACCAGTGTAATAAACATTTTTAAACGGTAGGTCACCCATGTATTCATAGCCTGCAATAATCATTCTAGCAACCCAGAAAAACATGATTTCAGGTGCTGTAACGAGGTCATTGGTCGGGTAATAATATTTTATCTCTTCATTATTCGGTTGAGTGATTCCATTAAAAACAGAAATTGGCCATAACCAACTAGAGAACCATGTATCCAAAACATCTTCATCTTGTTTAATTGCTTCTTTAGAAATTGATTTCCCCGTTTTTTCTTCTGCAAGTCGATGTGCTTCTTCAAGTGATTTAGCGACAACGTAATCATTGGTTCCGTTACCGAAATACCACGCAGGTATCCTGTGTCCCCACCATAATTGTCTGGAAATACACCAGTCTTTTACATTTTCTAACCAGTGTTTGTAAGTGTTCTTAAATTTATCAGGATGGAATTTAATTGTACCATTCATTACATTCTCTAATGCAGGTTCTGATAACTCTTTCATCGCAACAAACCATTGAAGTGAAAGTTTTGGTTCGATGACTGCATCTGTACGTTCAGAATAACCAACTTTGTTGATATGATCTTCAACCTTCACCAAATATCCTTTTTCATCGAGTTCTTTGGATATTAATTTACGAACTTCAAAACGGTCTTTTCCATCGTAATGTAGTCCGTGATGATTAAGTGTGCCGTTTGAATTAAAAATATCAATGGTTTCTAAATTGTATTTTTTACCTAATTCATAATCGTTGATGTCATGTGCAGGGGTAACTTTTAAGCAGCCTGTACCAAAGTCCATTTCAACGTATTCATCTGCAATAATTGGTATGCGACGATTTGTTAGAGGGACAATTACATGTTTTCCGTGAAGTAGGTAGTATCTTGCATCATTTGGATTTACGCAAATAGCTGAATCTCCCAAAATTGTTTCTGGACGTGTTGTTGCGATTGTAATCCATTGATCTTCTGTGTCAGCTACCTTGTATCGAACATGGAATAATTTTGAATTAACTTCTTTGTAAATTACTTCTTCGTCTGAAAGAGCTGTTTGTGCTTCAGGATCCCAGTTTACCATTCGTACTCCTCTGTAAATCTTACCTTTTTTATAAAGATCTAAAAAAGTATCAATAACAGATTCTGAGTATTCAGCATCCATGGTAAATGATGTTCTATCCCAGTCGCAAGATGCACCTAATTTTTTTAATTGATCTAAAATAATTCCACCGTGTTTTTCTTTCCACTCCCACGCGTGTACCATAAATTCATCGCGTGAAAGGTCTGATTTTTTAATTCCTTCTGCACGTAATTTTTGTACAACTTTCGCTTCTGTTGCAATTGATGCATGATCCGTTCCTGGAACCCAACATACATTTTTACCTTCCATGCGTGCTTTTCTGACCAAAACATCTTGAATGGTGTTATTGAGCATGTGTCCCATATGTAAAACTCCAGTTACGTTTGGAGGCGGAATCACTACTGTGTAAGGTGTTCTTTCGTCTGGTGTTGAATGGAAGTATCCTTTTTCAATCCAATAAGGATACCATTTATCTTCGGCTTTAGTAGGCTCGTACGTTTTAGGTAATTCAATCATAGGTGATTTTTTTTGCAAATTTACTTTTTAATCTTCAAAAAACAGGTTGATGCGGAAATTAATTTAGGAGATAAAAAGATGTTGGTCTCTTTAAATTAGTGAGTTTTATTTGGATTTGATTCTGCCAAAAGTTAACACATTTTAGTATTGGCCATTCCACTTTTTAATGAACCATTCAGCGCCAAAAACCAAGCAAATTAGAATCAATGGGAGAATATAATCCAAAATTGATAGCGCTTCTTTTTCCTCAAAAGAAACTGTTGCAATGTCTTTTCTTTTTGAAAGTTCCTCGATGATTTTATTTGAATTAGAAAGAGTGAAGAATTTTCCTTTTGATTGTGCAGAGATGGCTCTTAATGTTGAATAGTCAGACTTAATGAATTGTTTTTCCATTTCAATATCCTCTACAAATAGTGTTCCTTTCTTAATGTAGTTTTTTCCACCGTGTGAGGCAGATGCGGTCCAATTGTAGGATCCTGGTGAGAGTGTACCTAGAGATAACTGATAATGTGAGTTCGTTACACTGAATTGAAATTTATTCTTTTTTTGTTTGGAATTAATAATTTCAAAATTGATTAAAGGGGTTGTGATTGCTTGCATTGAAGAATTGTAAAATTCCGCTTTTACTTCAGTATTAGAACCTTTTGTGATTTTTTTCGGGAGTAGTATACGTAATGCTGAAGTGTTTTGTTTAACTAATAAGTAGGTGTAAACTTTTTGAAAGAGTTCATTAAACGTTGCGTTATTTTTTGTCTCAGAATATTCATGAAGTTTCCATTTCCAAATTCCCTCACCATAAAAGACGCCTGTTTTTCGCGAATTTACTTCACCCAAAAACAATAAAGGATCTTTTTTTACGATGCCTCCAATTTTTTGATAGAGAATCGTTTGATAAAATGAAGGTATAAAAAGATCTCCAAATCGAACGCTCACAGGAGGTAGATAGGGGATTTTTTTAGTGGTGTTATCAGATAGTTCAAAGAGTGTTGTTGCAGAAGCAACAGCTGCTTGAGCTTCGTCTGAAGAGTTTGTATTAGGTGGAGTAAATCCTAAATTTAACTGTTGAATTATTGAGTTAGGGGTCGAATTACCTATGAAATAAAAAACTGATTTATTGTTAGTCTCTATTTCAGAATTTATTTTGGAGTTGAAATTAATACCAGGTTCATGCCATATGATTAAGTCGTAAGAAGCAATTGATTTTTTAAAATCATTGGCATAAGCAACTTCAGCTTGAATATTTTCATCTTTTTCAAGAACAGTTTTTAATGCAGTAACATCTGGATGAGGAGCGCCTGCCAATAAAAGTATTTTGTTTCTATTGTCCAATATTTCAATGTAAATGGTTTGCTGATTGTTTTTTGTAGTATACTCTTCTTTTAATGGTGCCAATACTACAGAATATTGCTGCATGCCTATTTCGGTTGCGTTGACTTCAAATCTTAATTTTTGGATTGATTCGTTACTAAGCTGCACTGGTTTAGACGCTATTTTTTTCCCGTTATTCGTAAGGATTGCAGTAGTTGATTCCCCTGTTAATTTACTTGATGCAATTTCAACTTCTATAGGAAATTTACTGTTCAAAAACGCAAATTCATTGGCAGTAATGTTCGAAATAGATTGATCTTTTTTATCTAATGTATCACCAATTCCAATAGTGTAAATAGGCGCGAAAGGTATATTTTGTGCAGTGTATCTTGGATGGGTACCTTTTGTGTAATTACCATCACTTACTAACACAATTGCACCGATGTTTCTATTGTAATAGAGTGATGAAAGTTCATCGAATGCTAATGAAAGATGGGATTCTTTTTCTTTAAAATTAAATTTTTCTGCAGGATTAAAACGTTCACCAATGGTGTAATTTACCAATTCCATTTTGTTCTTAACTGATTCGGTTACGTTGTTTTTAAAATTTGATATGCTTGATTTTAATTTCGAGCTATCACTATAATTTTTCATAGAACTTGAATTATCAATAATTGTGATGAGTAATGGTTTTTCATCTCTGTATTGAATGGATTCAAGAAATAATCCAAGTAGGAGTAATAAACAAAAAAACAATCCTATAAATCTAAGTGAGAAAAGCGTGACTTTTAATTTCTTTGAAAAAGCATTAATCCAATGTTGGTCTTTGTAAAAATAATAAGTCAGCCCAAAACTTGCGATCGCAATTACTATTAGCCAATATTTTGAGTATTCAGTGATTATCCCCATAGAATTGCGAATTTAGAAAATTAAAATTTAAAATTGTTAGTTAAGTTGTTTATAAAGTCGTTTTGATGAATGAAAATGTCAATCAATTATCATTAATTTAGCCCCGAATTTGAGACTTTTATAAACATTTGATTATGATTGAGTGTTATTTTAGTCTTAGTTTAAATATTAGCAAAGTCCACAATCATTACTAATTAAATAGAAAAATAAATTACGATGAAAGAAGTTTATATTGTTGCTGCATCAAGAACACCAATTGGAAGTTTTTTAGGTGCTTTTTCAACAGTTTCTGCTACAGATTTAGGTGCAGTTGCAATTGAATCTGCTATTAAGAAGTCCGGTTTAGATAAAGCGAACATTGACGAAGTATTTATGGGGAATGTTTTGCAAGCGGGTGTAGGACAAGCTCCTGCTAGACAAGCAGCTTTAAAGGCAGGATTAGAAAACACAGTTCCTTGTACAACGATTAATAAAGTATGTGCTTCAGGTATGAAGTCTGTTATGATTGGTGCTCAAACTATTTTAGCAGGTGATAATGAGGTTGTTGTTGTTGGTGGTATGGAGAATATGTCGCAGACACCTCATTATGTTGATGGTAGAAATGGTATGAAATTCGGTAATATTACCATGTTAGATGGTATAACGAAAGATGGTTTATTGGATGCATATGGTAAAGTACCTATGGGTAATTGTGCGGAATTGTGTGCTAAGGAATATTCTATAACAAGAGAAGCACAAGACGAATTTGCGATTGAGTCCTATAAGAAATCTGCTGCAGCATGGGGAGAAGGAAGATTTTCGGATGAAGTTGTTTCAGTTGCAGTTCCACAGAAAAAAGGAGAACCTAAAATTGTTCATGAAGACGAAGAGTTTAAAAATGTAATGATGGATAAGATTCCGTCATTGCGACCTGCGTTCGATAAAGAAGGTACAATTACTGCCGCAAATGCTTCTAAATTAAATGACGGTGCTTCTGCACTCATCCTTGCTTCTAAAGATGCGGTGTCAAAACATAATTTAACTCCTATTGCTGAAATTATTGCGTATGCCGATGCAGCTCACGCACCTGAATGGTTTACAACTGCACCTGCAAAAGCAGTTGCAAAAGCATTGGAAAAAGCGAATTTAACAAAATCAGACATCGATTTTTGGGAGTTTAATGAAGCTTTTTCAGTGGTAGGTTTGGCGAATATGCAATTGTTAGAATTAGATCCAAATAAAGTAAATGTGAATGGTGGAGCTGTTGCTCTGGGACATCCTCTTGGGAATTCAGGTTCTAGAATAATGGTGACGTTAGCACATGTATTGAAACAAAATAATGCAAAATATGGTGTCGCTGCGATTTGTAATGGTGGAGGTGGAGCTTCTGCAATTGTGATAAAAAACATTCAGTAAATTAGACTTTTAAGTTAGACTTATAGAATATGTTGAGTAGACCTAGGAGAAATCGAAGTAGTCATGCGGTTCGAAGCATGGTTGAAGAAACAAAGTTAGGAGTTGAAAATTTAATTTATCCATTTTTTATTCAAGACGGTACAAATCAGAAGATTGAAATATCTTCAATGCCGAACAATTTTCGTTGGACGATTGATTTGTTACTTTCGGAAATTGAACAATGTGTTGAGTTAGGAATACAATCGTTCGTTTTATTTCCAGCTGTTGCTGATTATTTAAAAGATACGATTGCTACTTACAGTTATTCAGACGATAATTTTTATTTGAATTGCATTCGTACAATTAAAGAACGTTTTCCTCAGATTCTTTTGATGAGTGATGTTGCAATGGATCCTTATTCTTCTGATGGTCATGATGGGTTGGTTAAATATGGTAAAATTATCAATGACGATACTTTGCCAATTTTAGCACGTATGTCTGTTGCTCAGGCACAAGCAGGTATTGATATTATCGGGCCTTCAGACATGATGGATGGAAGGGTAGGGTATATCAGAGGAGCATTAGACCAGGCAGGATACACCGATGTTAGTATAATGGCCTACACTGCGAAATATGCGAGTGCATTTTATGGGCCTTTTAGAGACGCATTGGACTCAGCACCTAAATCAGGAGATAAAAAAACGTATCAAATGAATCCTGCTAATAAGAAAGAGGCCTTAAGAGAAGCTAAATTAGATATTGAGGAAGGAGCGGACATGATCATGGTTAAACCTGCTTTGTGTTATCTGGATGTAATACATATGTTGAAAGAAGTTTCTAGTGTTCCAATTACGGCATATAATGTTAGTGGTGAATACGCTATGGTATATGCTGCAGCAAAAAATGGTTGGTTAAATTACGATTCAACAATGGCAGAAATGTTGTTGAGTATTCGTAGAGCTGGTGCTGATGGTATTTTAACTTATTTTGCAAAAGATTTTGCAACCTACATAAAGCAAAGGTAAATGAAGATTTCTGATGTTATTTTACATTTAGAAAATCAATTTCCCTTACAACAACAAGCGGATTTTGATAATTGTGGATTATTGGTTGGAGATAAAAACAACGAGCTAAAAGGGGTACTTATAAGTTTAGATTGTACTGAGGAGGTGCTTGAAGAGGCGATTGATATAGGAGCAAATCTAATCATCTCACATCACCCAATTATTTTCAAAGGTTTAAAAAAAATAACAGGCAGTTCTTCTGTTGAAAAAATAATTATTAAAGCAATTCAATCGAATATTGCTTTGTACGCAATCCATACCAATCTTGATCACTCCATGAAAGGTGTTAATTTTGAGATTGCACAACGTTTAGGGGTTGAGTCACCACAAATTCTACAACCGATTTCAGGGGTCTTGTCAAAATTATCAGTATATGTACCTGAATCACACGCTGATAATGTAAAAAACACTTTATTCAATTCTGGGGCAGGTGCTATTGGGAATTACACAGAATGTAGTTATTCTGTTGAGGGTGTAGGAACTTATAAACCTGAGGAAGGTTCCAATCCATTCAAAGGTGAAATAGCAACTCGCGAAATTGATAAAGAGATAAAAATTGAAGTGTTAGTTAGTAATTATTTGTTATCCAGTGTAGTAAGTGCTATGTTAGAAGTGCATCCATATGAGGAGGTCGCCTATGATATATTAGGGTTAGATAATGAAAATCAATATGTTGGAAGTGGTATGATTGGTGATTTGACTGAACCAATGGATGAATTGACATTTTTAGCTAAGTTGAAAAAAGTATTTCAGTGTGGAGCAATAAGACACACTCAACTGAATGGGAAACTTATTCAGAAGGTTGCGTTTTGCGGCGGTTCAGGTAGTTTTTTATTGCGTGATTCAATTGTTCAAAAAGCAGACATTTTTATTACGGGTGATTTTAAATACCATGAATTTTTTGATGCGGAAAACAAGATAGTAATTGCTGATATTGGACATTATGAAAGTGAACAATTTACTACAGAATTAATTTATCGTAATTTGACGGAAAAATTTGTTAACTTTGCGATTCATAAAACAACGATTAATACAAATCCTATTAATTATTTTTAGAACATGGCTGGAACAGCAACTAAAAAGGAAGTATCGGTAGCGGACAAATTAGACGCCCTTTACCAATTACAAAAAATTGATTCTGAAATCGATAGAATTAGAACAATACGTGGTGAATTGCCATTAGAAGTTCAAGATTTAGAAGATGAATTGCAAGGTTTAGAGACTCGCTTGAATAAATTACAAGATGAGGTTAAAACTTTAGAGCAAGAAGCTTTAGATCGTAAAAACGCGATGAAAGATGCTGAAACAGCAATTTTGAAGTATAAAGAGCAACAAAATAATGTTCGAAACAATAGAGAGTATGAGTCGTTAGATAAAGAAATCGAATTTCAAGAGCTTGAAATAAAATTGCACGAGAAAAGAATCAAAGAAGCTAAGTTCAATACATCAAATAAAGCTGAGTTATTGAATGATGCTAAAGTGAGATTTGATTTAAGAGCAGGTGACTTAGCTACAAAAAAAGCAGAATTAGACGAAATTATTGCTGAAACTCAAAAAGATGAAGAGGTATTAGTTACTAAATCTGAAAAAGCGAAAAATGCAATTGAAGAACGTTTAGTAGTTGCATATTCAAGATTGAGACAAAATGCTAAAAATGGTCTAGCAGTTGTTTCCGTTGACCGTGATTCTTGTGGAGGATGTTTTAATAAAATCCCACCACAACGTCAACTTGATATCCAAACAAAAAGAAAAATAATTGTTTGTGAACATTGTGGACGAATTTTAGTTCCTAAAGAAGATTAATTGAAAGCCACTTTTAAGTGGCTTTTTTTATGAGTATATTTTGCGTAATAATTTTTTTGTAAAATTTTTATTGTTTCCAATTTCCATACTGTATGGAGGAATTACATGGTGTAGGAATAAATTGTATGATTTTGGTTTATTAAAATCCTATCCCATTCCTGTCAAGTCAATACTCGTTGGCAATTTAGCTGTCGGTGGAACAGGAAAGACGCCTCATGTCGCATTTATAATTGATTACTTTGCATCGACTTTTAAGGTTGTGATTTTGAGTAGGGGTTATGGACGAATAACAAGAGGATTTTTAAATTGTACGGCTGAGTTAAATGCAAATTTGACAGGTGACGAACCATTTATGTATGTAAGTCGCTACAACAAAAACAAAAATGTGAGCGTCAATGTATGTGAAGATCGATGGTATGGAGTTAAAAAAAGTATTGCAGATTATTCTCCAGATATCATCGTCTTAGACGATGCCTTTCAGCATAGAAGAGTAAAAGCGGGGTTATCAGTAGTTTTATCTGATTATAACGCACCATTTTTTGACGATGGAATGTTGCCTTCCGGAAATCTTAGAGAATATGCATCTGGTTTGGAAAGAGCAGAAGTATTAATTTTTACTAAATGTCCTGAGGTTATTACTGAAGTTGAAAAGAAAAAAATGTTAAATAAAGTTACAGGTTTCAATGGCTCTGTTTTTTTTTCAACGATTTTATATGGAGATACAATTCTATTTAATGGGTTAAAAGTTCCTGATTTAGAGAGTTATAATGTTGTGTTGGTTACGGGGATTGCTAATCCTTCACCTTTGGTTGACTATTTACAAAAGTGTGTTTCTTTAGAATTACTTCAATTTCCAGACCATCATATGTTTACTAGTTCGGATATTCAAAAAATTCATGCTAAATTTGATGTTTTACAATCAAATAAAAAAATAATTGTAACAACAGAAAAAGATTACATGCGACTTAAAGCATTTGAAAATCTGATAGATAATGATCTGTATAAGTGGTGTTATGTATCAATTGATGTGAAATTAGATAGAGAAAAAGAATTTTTTAAAGTATTAAATAATTATGTTAGAACAGTTTAAGGAGTCGGTTGCGTTTATAAAAAGTAAAACTCAAATCCAACCAAGTGTTGGTATTATTTTAGGGACTGGTTTAGGAGGTTTGGTAAAAGAAATTGAGGTTATTGACGAAATTTCTTATTCTGACATTCCTAATTTTCCTGTTTCTACGGTAGAAAGTCATTCAGGAAAGTTAATCTTTGGCCGTTTAGGAGGGAAACAGGTAGTAGCGATGCAGGGGAGATTTCATTATTACGAAGGGTATGATTTTAAGCAAGTTACCTATCCAGTTCGTGTAATGAAGTTGATGGGTATCGAAAAATTATTTGTTAGCAATGCATCTGGAGGGGTAAATCCAGATTTTGAAGTAGGTGAAATTATGATACTTGATGATCATATTAACTTCTTTCCTGGAAATCCATTGATAGGTAAGAATTTTGATGAATTTGGGCCTAGGTTTCCAGACATGAGTGAACCCTATTGTCCAAAAATGATTGCTACAGCAAAAGAAATTGCTAGTGAAAACGGAATAAAAGTTTCTACAGGTACATATTTAGGATTAACAGGACCAACATTAGAAACACCTGCAGAATATAAATTTGTTCGTGTAATTGGTGCAGATGCTGTTGGGATGTCTACAGTACCTGAGATTATAGTTGCAAGACATATGGAAATTCCTTGTTTTGCGGTTTCGATAATTACTGATTTAGGTGTTCCAGGAAAAATTAAAAAAGTAAGTTTAGCAGATGTGATTGAAGTGGCTTCTCGTCAAGAACCTAAGATGACATTGATTTTACGTGAACTAATTGCTCGTTCTTAAATTACATGGAAAATACGCGGTCAAAATATGAAGTGGTTATTGGGTTAGAAGTACATGCCCAAATGTTAACTAAAACGAAGGCTTATTCGGCTGACGTAAATGAGTTTGGGTCACATCCAAATACTAATATCAGTGTAGTATCGTTGGGACATCCTGGTACTTTACCAGTAATGAATAAGCAAACAATAGAAAATGCAATCAAATTAGGAATTGCATGTAACTCAGAGATTGCTGAAAATCAATTTTTCGCTCGTAAAAATTATTTTTATCCCGATTTACCAAAGGGTTATCAAATTACACAAGATAAAACTCCGATATGTACGGGAGGTTTTTTGATAGTAAAAGATGATCTAGGAAATGAAAAGAAGGTAGGTATAACAAGAATTCACATGGAAGAGGATGCTGGAAAAAGTATTCACGATGTAGATGTGTATGACACCTTAGTAGATTTAAACAGAGCTGGAGTACCATTATTAGAAATCGTATCTGAACCTGACATACGTTCTTCTCAAGAAGCTTATAATTATGTTTCTGAAGTAAGAAAATTAGTTCGTTATTTAGATATTTGTGATGGTAATATGGAGGAGGGTTCTTTACGTTGTGATGCTAATATTTCTGTTCGTTTAGTTGGTGCTAAAGAATTTGGAACAAAGGTGGAAGTAAAAAACATGAATTCCATTAGAAACGTTCAACGCGCTATTGAATTTGAAATAACCCGCCAAATTGAAGCTGTTGAAGGTGGAATACGAATTGACCAGGAAACACGTTCTTTTGATGCGCTAAAGGGGATTACAATTTCAATGCGATCTAAGGAAGCAGCAAATGATTATCGCTATTTTCCAGAACCTGATTTACAACCACTTTATGTGAGTAAGGAGCAGGTAGCAAGTATTCAGGATACAATGCCGGCATTGCCAAGGGAATTGTATTTAAAATATACTGAACAGCTTGGACTTTCAGCTTATGATGCTTCTATTATCGTCGAAAATAAAGGGATTGCTTTATTTTATGAGGAGGTCTTAAAATGTATTCATCAACCTAAATTAATTGCAAATGTGTTGATGGGTGAAATTAAAGGATATTTAAATCAACGTGTATTAGACATTTCAGAGTTTCCAATTTCAGCGCAACAAATTGCCTCTTTTGTAGAAATAATTCACGAAGGTAAAGTTTCGTATTCAATAGCTTCAAGTAAAATTTTTCCTCTTTTGTTGGAAGAACCAAATACGCATCCTTTAAAACTTGCTGAAAGATTAAATGTTCTACAAGAATCTGATTCAGACAGTATCACTAAGTATATTGATGAGGTCATTGAAAAAAACCCGAATGAAATCAGTCGATACCTTGCAGGAGAAAAACAATTGGTAGGATTTTTGATGGGGCAATTGATGAAAATTTCTCAAGGAAAAGCAGATCCGAAACAAGCAAATCCATTATTAAGAAAAAAATTAGATGAATTGGTATAATAAATTTATTGGAAGACTTTTAGCGGTACTCTTATTATCTGTAAGTGTTTTATTTACAAGTACATCTTGCAGCGAAAAGTCTGATAAAGAAACATCGGAGGAGCTGAATTTAGAAAATAATTTCTCTATCAGCGGTACTATTTTAGGGGCTGCAAATCAGCCTGTTATTTTGGAAGCATTAAGTGCTAAAGGTACAATTAAATTGGCTGAAACAATGACAGAAGTCAATGGTGATTTTGAGTTAATTGGTAATATTAAAGGAATGGGATTGTATCAATTAAGTGTTGGTATTGCGGGTAATAAAAGCATTCCAATTACCTTGTCTCCAAAAGAGAAGATAAAAGTAAATGGTTCCTATGCTAATTTTGAAAGATTGGTAGATATCAAAGGTGCTAAATGGGGACCAGTTGTTTCTGAGTACATGCGAATCTTTAATGATTTTGCAGTTCAACAAATGGCTTTAGTAAACGATCCAAAATTAACAGAAGAACAAAAAATGCAAGAGTTTCTTAAATTAAGAAAACCTTTGGATGAATTTGCGAAACAACAGATGCTTAAAGATTTATCGAATCCAGCAAATATTGTTTTAACTACGTCAATGACTCCTGCAATGGGTTTTGAACAATGGGATCCTTCAAATTTAGAAGTTCTAAAATCTGTTTCAAAAGCATTTAAAAAGAAATATCCTTCTTCACCAATTACGAAATCCATGGATGTTCAGGTTCAACAAATTGAAGCTGGTTACAACCAATTTAAGAATGGTGGTATACCGTCAGAAGTTTCAACTTTGGCACCTGAAATTAGTCTTCCAAATCCGGAGGGAAAAACACTTCAACTTTCTTCTTTGAGAGGTAAGGTAGTATTGATTGATTTTTGGGCTTCATGGTGTGGTCCTTGTAGAAGAGAAAATCCAAATGTTGTTGCTATGTATACCAAGTACAAAGACAAAGGTTTTACTATTTTTAGTGTTTCGTTGGATAACGACAAGGAAGCATGGAAAAGGGCTATTAAGTCTGACGGTTTAGCATGGCCATATCATGTTAGTGATTTAAAACAATGGGATTCACCGTTGGTTCAATTGTATCAATTTGAGGGTATTCCTTTTTCTGTATTGCTAGACAAAAAAGGAAATATTGTCGCTAAAAACTTAAGAGGACAAGCACTAGAATCAAAAATTAAAGAATTATTGTAATGGGAAATAACTTGAAAAAGATTGCTTTATCATTTGCTTTTGGAATTGTAGGATTCTTAAATGCACAAGCACCAATAAATGTTACAATTAAGGGTAATATTTTCAATATGCAGGGAGATTCATTGATGATTTCTCAATATTTTGGTGGAAATAATTATAAAAATTTCATCAAAACTAAAAAAGATAAAAAAGGTGATTTTGAATTAAAAGGAACTTTGCCTTCTAAGGATGTGTATGTATTGCGCGTAGGTGAAAATCAACATTTAAATTTAATTCTTCGTGATAATGCCCCGCTTCAAATTTTTGGAGATGCTAAGAATATTACACAGTTTAATAATATTGTTGGGTCTGAAGAGTCTGTGAATTTAAACAAGTTTATTTCTAAACTACAAGCATTCAATCAAAAGAAGGATTCAGCAAATGCCTATTTACAACAAAATCCAGAATTGCAACAACAAGTGAACGAGTCTTTTACTCCAGTTTTTATGGAGTTTGAGGGGTACAAACAAACGTTTTTTAATGAAAATCAAAATTCTCCTGCTTTGTTACCGTTATTATCAACAATTGATCCTAATGAAAACTTCGAAGCGTATGAGTTAGTTGTTGATCAGATTGTTAAAGGTTTTGATGGAGCCCCTTCTGTAAATCAAATCAAAGCAATGTATTTACAATTAAAAGAGCAACACAATGAAATGCAATTTTTGAGTTCTGGTAAAATTGCGCCTGATTTTACTCAAGCAAAACAAGATGGAAAGCCATTGAAATTATCAGATTTAAAAGGAAAAGTAGTGTTGATTGATTTTTGGGCATCTTGGTGCGGTCCATGTAGAAGAGAAAATCCGAATGTGGTAAAATTATATGAAAAGTATCAAAAAAATGGGTTTACGGTTTTAAGTGTTTCTTTAGATCAAAATAAAGAACAATGGCTTGCGGCAGTAAAAAAAGATAATTTATCTTGGCCGAATCATGTAAGTGATTTAAAAGGTTGGGGAAATGAAGCTGCAAAGCAATATAAAGTGACAGGTATTCCTTTTACAGTATTAGTCGATAAAGAAGGTAAGATAATCAATAAAAATTTGAGAGGTCCTGAATTAGAAAAAACACTTGAATCTATTTTCGGATATTAATAATGTCTTCTTCAAAGAAAGTTTATTTTGCTTCTGATTTTCATCTAGGTGCTCCAACGTATGAATTAAGTTTATTACGTGAAAAAAACATCTGTTCTTGGATGGACTCAATACAACCTTCTTGTGAGGCGCTTTATCTTGTTGGTGATATTTTTGATTTTTGGTTTGAATATAAATACGCTATTCCTAAAGGATTTACACGTATTTTAGGAAAGATAGCATCTTTTACAGATGCTGGAATACCGGTACATGTGTTTACAGGGAACCATGATATGTGGATTTTTGACTATTTGCCGAAAGAATTAGGTGTTCAATTATATAGATCTCCTGTAATTCATCTTCTACAAGGGAAACGGATGTTTATAGGCCACGGCGATGGTTTAGGACCTGGCGACTATAACTATAAACGATTAAAAAAAATATTTGAAAGTCCAATAGCACAATTTTTCTTTGGAATTTTGCACCCTACCTTGGGTATTGGGCTTGCAGATTTCCTTTCAAAGCGTAGTAGGGCTAAATCAGGGCATTTAGACGAACAATTTCTAGGTATCGAAAATGAATGGTTGGTGCAATATGCTAAAGAACAGCAAGCAATCAATCCTGTAGACTATTATTTGTTTGGTCACCGTCATTTACCACTTAATATTTCCATTACGGGACAATCAACCTATTATAATATAGGCGATTGGATTAAATACAATACCTATGGTGTTTTGGAAAATGGTGAATTTGAGCTCTATCAATGGGATGGAACGGCGAAAAAATATGATTTTACAGTTCTGGAAAATTAGTTTTTGAAGGATTCTGTCTATTAGATGACGTGATATTCGTTGAATCAACATCCAATAATTTATATTTTAATTTTTTTCTACGGTGTTTTCTCGAAGATTCTAATTTGAAATGTGGATATATTTTATTTTCTGCGATATAAATTAAGCTAATTTGAATCACAAATAAGAATGAAAAAATAATCAAATTGTAGGATTGTTGTTTTGAAGCGTGAATTTCAACAGTACTTGATCTTCGACTTATTTTCTTTTCACTTTCTTGAGCTATCTTACTAAAATAACAAAGGTTGGGATTACAAATGAAAAAGTATTTAATTCCTAGTTTTTGAATTAGAACATATTTTGAATCATCTATAGTTGTTATTGTTGTATTTTGTTGGTCATTTTTACTTGCTGTAAAAATATTGATTGGATTAGGATCAAAAAATGAAAAAGTATAATACCAAACAATTCCAAAAAATGTAAATGCAATTGGTATGAATAAAAAAGGTTTGATTTTTGATTTAGAGCGTCGTCTCAATTTTTTTAAACCAATGTAAACAAGTGTATACATGAACGGTGTAAAAATCCCTAACCAATAGATCGTATTTTGATCGGAATCAATTAATAAATACCAAATAGTATTTAATAAAACCAATAACAAAAAAAGGATAATGGCTTTTCTATTGATTTCGGATAATTTTCCGTTATTGGAATTTCTTCTATTTTTCAAACAATTATTTATTTATTTTTTCTTTCTTCGCTCTTTTTCTTTGGAAAGCAAACTTAGCTCTCTACTCGTTTGTCCTGCCACAGAAGTATTTTCATCTGCCCGGCGCAATAAATAAGGAAATACTTCTTTGATTGGACCGTAGGGTACATATTTTGCAACGTTGAATCCTTCGCTGGAAAGATTATAGGATATGTGATCACTCATACCCAGTAATTGTGCGAAATAAATTCGTTGATCATCTTTATTTACATTGAATTTTTCAAGCAATTCAGTGAGTAACAGAGAGCTTTCTTCATTGTGTGTACCAGCGCATAATGAAAGATGATTAAAATTTTCTAAAATCACAGATAAGGCCTTATTATAATCATTGTCGGTTGATCCCTTGTTAGGTTGTATCGGTGACGGATAATTCATTTGTAAAGCACGCGCGCGTTCTTTTTCCATGTAAGCACCACGAACTAGTTTAATTCCATAATGATATCCATTAATTTTTGAATCATGAATTACTTTCATAAGGAAATCAAGTCGATCATGACGGTACATTTGAATCGTATTAAAAACAATTGCTTTGTCTTTATTGTATTTTGCCATCATCGTTTGAGCTAAACGGTCAATCGTATCTTGAATCCAACTCTCTTCAGCATCAATGAAAACAGGTATGCCACAATCAAACCCAGATTTACAGATTCGATCTACTCTAGAAACGATACTCGCAAATGATTTTTTTTCATTTTCAGTCAGTTCATTTTCGATGGAATTCGCTTTTTCCAATAATGAAAATGTTGCAATTCCGGTGACCTTAAAAACTGCATAAGGAATTTTCGTGTCTTTTGAAGCTCTTACTATGGTCGCGATAATTTCATCGGTTGTTTTTTCAAAGTCTTCTTCTTTAATTTTACCTTCGACTGAATAATCTAAGATTGTGCCAATATTATAGTTTGAAAGTTGTTGAATCGTTTGTTCGCAATCCTGAATAGTTGTTCCTCCACAAAATTGTTTAAAGATCGTTTTTTTGATTATTGGATCAATTGGTAGATTGATCGAAAGAGCAAGATTAGTTGCCCACTTACCAAATTTAACTACAGATGGATTTCCGATAATTTTAAATAGCCAGAATGCTCGATTGAGATCAGCATCGTTTTTGCTTCGAAATGCAATCTCAGTATTCTCAAAAGTTTTCATATGTAGATAACGTGTTATTAACGGTCATGTAGAATAAGCCATCAAGATCTTTATTCGTGTTCGTGATTTTCACAACATGGCTATTTCATTATTACAAATGTAAAAATCAATTTTATCATATTAGCTTTCCAAAGTTGTATTTTTTTACTAATTTTAAATGTTGACTTTTAAAGTCTTAAATCTGATCTATGTTATTTACTGTTGATGCTGAGGGTTATTCGATTGAAATTGGTTCTTTATTGGACGGATCATTCGATTCTTTGATGATTGATAATTATTCTGAATCCAAGAAAATTATTGTTGTTGATGAAAACACTAACGAATTTTGTTTAGATTATCTAATTACCAACTTTGATTGTTTGAAGGAAGCAGAGGTAATTATGATACCCGCTGGTGAAGAGAATAAATTGCTAGATATATGCGCACAAGTTTGGTTGACTTGGGATGAATATAAAATTACTCGATCCGATGTTGTTGTTAATTTAGGCGGCGGTATGATTACAGATATTGGTGGGTTTATGGCATCGTTGTATATGAGGGGGATTGATTTTATCAATATACCTACAAGTTTACTATCAATGGTAGATGCATCAGTAGGAGGGAAGACGGGGGTCGATCATGGGGGCATAAAAAATTTAATTGGTGTTTTTTCAAATCCAAAAGCCGTATTTATAGACCCTTTATTTTTGAGTACTTTACCTGAAGGTGAATTTTATAGTGGTTTTGCCGAAATGCTTAAGCACGGATTAATTGTTAGTCCTACCCACTGGTATGAACTTTCTGCTTTAAATGATGTGCAACAAGAGATCAACGAACGACATATTTATTCTTCTATTGTAATCAAAAATGAAATTGTTCATCAAGACCCTTTTGAAAAAGATGAGCGTAAAAAATTAAATTTTGGTCATACAATTGGCCATGCATTGGAAAGTTATTTTTTAGAAAAAGACCCAATTTCTCATGGCTACGCTGTGATACTAGGAGTGTTGTGTGAATCGTTTATTTCTTTTAAACGAAATTATATTACGATGGACGAGTTTTCAGAAATTGAACGAGTTATTGTAAAACATTATCAATTAATTGATTTATCTTCTGAAGATTATACAGAAATTATTCGATATATGAAATCCGATAAAAAGAATCGAAATAACAAAATTTTCGGCGTTTTATTAATTGGAATCGGCGAAGCAATTATAAATAAAGAATATACTACGAATGAAATTACAGATGCTTTTGATTATTTAAATCGAGTATATTCAGAATTAAATAATTAATGGCTTTCTATATTTGTTTAAATTGTTTTAATGTGAATATAATAGATCAGTTAAAAATTATATTTTTTAGTTTTATTAGAATTTGAGTGATTTTCTAATGAAAATTAATTTTGTTTTAATTGCTTCAAGAGTTTGAATAATTTCCTGATTACTAGGCACGTTTTTTTCTAATAATTCAGGGACTACTTTGTTTTTTTTCTGCAATTCATTTTTAGCGCCGTCTAAAGTATATCCTTTTACTTTTACTAAGTAATAAATTTTGTTAAGATTTTCAATGTCTTGTATAGAAAATAATCGATTACCTTTTCTGTTTTTTTTTGGTGTGATAATTTGAAATTCTTTTTCCCAGAATCTTATTAATGAGGTGTTTACTTCGAATAGAGCAGCGACTTCACCTATGGTGTAGTAGAGTTTTGTAAGACCTGTAAGTGAGACTTTATTCATTAAAAACGATATTGTTTTCTAAAAATAATCATATTTTTGTTCGATGTCGCAATTTCGGAGATTCAAATATAGTTATTGTTTTTTGTTTTTTTTATTGATCAGTTTTAATTTGCAAGCACAAGCTGATTCAAATTCTGATTCCTTAGTACCTACTAAATCAATTCCTAAGAAAAAAAAACTTGACTTTAATTTACCAGAGGACTCAATTCCTGTAAATAAGAATGATCATGTGAATTCGATTTTGTCATTCGCTAAAACTTTTTTAGGAACTCCATATGTTAGCGCTGGGACCTCTCCAACCGGTTTTGATTGTTCTGGTTTTATAAGTTATGTCCTTGGTAATTTTGGTTTGTCAATTACGCGCTCTAGTTATGGTATGGCAGAATATGGAAGAACGGTGAAATTATCTGAGGCTAAACCTGGGGATTTAATGTTTTTTAAAGGTAGAAATGCGAATTCAACTAGGATAGGTCACGTTGCAATGATATATGAAGTGTCTAAAGAAGGGGAAATAAAGTTCATACATGCAGCTTCGTCCAAGGGAATTTCTATTGATAAGTTCAATGGGAGTGGTTATTATGTTCCTCGCTATGTTACGACAAAACGCTTGGATTATGGTGTTGAAAATCGTTGATTTAGTTTTTTAAACCAATATGTAAGCAAAACACAACTAGCGATTTTATTTAAAAGAGATATAACGTTGAGTAATATAACTGAATATTACGATAATAGTTGTTGTTAATAACTGACTAGGCATCGCCCACCAACTAAGATAGTCTACAAAAAGTTTTAATAGGCCGTAGTTCATAAATACGCTTAAGATAACAAATGCTACATGACGCATCAATTGTTTTTTTCCTGGTGTAGTGCTTTCGCTCCAAACAACATATCTACTTAAGAAAAAACCGATAGGTAAAGTTACTAGAAAGGATACAAAGAATGAAGCTATATGCGGTTTGAGTGAAAATAGGTATAAGTTCACCACTTGTTTGTTGAGAATCGTATGGTAACAAAAATAATAGATAAATAATCCAAATAAAGTATTACTTCCCCCACACGCTAAATAGTGATAAGTTTGTTTGTTAAAAAAGCGTTTAAATATTGGATAAAATATGTCTAGTACGAAGAATATTTTTGTCCTTAATTTTTCCATTCAATAATTTTAGGCAAAAATAGTAATTTGTTGTTAGTTAAAAATTTGAATAATCTTAAAATGTAACTTTTCAGGGTTGTTTCACGTAAAATAATTTGATTAACAGTTTTCTATGCGGAAATATTTAGTAATTATTATCTGTGTGCTTTCTTTTTTTATGCTTTTTTCATGTAAGCGTGAAAAGGGCAGAGTAAAAATGTTTTCAGTTTTTACAAATCACCATGATTTAAGAAGTATTCAGAAAAAAAAGAAGCTTGTCGTACTTTTTGAAAAAAGCAAAACTTCATTTTTTAAGAATAATGGAAAAAAAATGGGGTTTGAGTATGAATTATTGAAAGAATTTGCAAAAGAAATTAAAGTTGAATTAGTAGTTCAAATTATCACTAAAAATACTGTTGTAGAAAAAGAGTTGATTCGTAACCATTGCGATATGGTGGCATGTGGTTATACGGTAACGAAAAAAAGAAAAGAAAGAATTGGTTTTACAATGCCTTACATTAAAACTCCTCAAGTACTAATTCAACGTTTGCCATCAAAAGATTCTTCTGTTCAATATATCAAAGATCCAAACGAATTAAAAGACAAAGCAATTCATGTAAGAATAAATTCAAGTTATTTCGAACGCTTACAACATTTGTCAAATGAAATTGGAGAACCAATACGGATTGTAAATATAAACCGATGGATTACCCCAGAGGAATGTATGGCGCAGGTTGAAAAAGGAATTTTTGATTATACCGTAGTTGACCGTCACATAGCTGTTGCAAATAATTATTACTTCAAAAAATTAGATCATTCGTTAGTTTTGGGAATTAATCAAAACATTGCTTTTGGAATTAGAAAAGATGCTGAAAAGTTAAAAGAAAGATTTGACCAATGGTTAAAAAATTATATGCAGCATCCTCATTATAAATTTCTGAAAAACAATTATTTTAGTGGAAAGGAAATTAGTACAAAGTCTTTTGAGAGTCATTATAAAATGAGGTATGGGAAAATATCACCGTATGATCATTTTTTTCAAAATAACGCAAAGAAATACAACGTTGAATGGGAGTTGTTAGCTGCAATTATTCATCATGAATCTAAGTTTACACCAAATTTAATAGGTGCTGGTGGAGCTTTTGGATTGATGCAATTTATGCCTTCAACAGGAAGAAAGTATGGGGTTTCTGCTGCTTCAACACCTGAAGAACAAATCGAGGCGGGAGCCATTAAACTTGGAAAAGATTGGAATTATTATTCAGAAATTAAAGATGAAACTCAACGAATTAAATTTATTTTAGCAGCTTATAATGGGGGTAGCGGAAAACTAGCTACTGCAAGAAAATTAGCGGTGCAAAATGGTTTAGATCCTAATTTATGGGAGGAGAATGTTGAGCTAATGATGAGAGGTCGCTCAATTGGTAATTATGTAAAAAGTGTTTACTCTAAATATTTGTACTATAAGTATTTAGAATATAAATAATAAGTTGTGCGGAAGTTAATTGTTATACAAGGACCAACAGCAAGTGGAAAAACAAAATTAGCTATACAATTAGCTAAAATCTTAAATACCGTTGTAGTTTCAGCGGATTCAAGACAATTTTATAAAGAAATTCAAATAGGTACTGCTAAACCAACATTGGAAGAACAGGAAGGAGTAAAGCATTATTTTATTGACTCCCATTCAATTCATTCTCCTGTTACTTCTGCTCAGTATGAAAAAGAAGCGATACAATTGCTAAATGAATTGTTTATTTCAACACCGTTTATTGTATTAGTTGGAGGTTCAGGAATGTTCATTGACGCGCTTTGTGATGGTATCAATGAAGTTCCTAAAAATGATTT
>Ga0247722_10000286_pt1 | contig 32588 bp, 27 predicted proteins | sample MSEWelMarce3H_FC_FD_189094 | JGI IMG/M metagenome (GOLD analysis project Ga0247722, IMG submission 189094) | Subsurface sediment microbial communities from gas well in West Virginia, United States - MSEEL Well Study Marcellus 3H_FC | ecosystem: Environmental > Terrestrial > Deep subsurface >... | reverse complement strand
ACACCAAGGCATAAGTAAATAAGGGCAGGGCTCCAGACCCAGCTATTAACTGCATTAACCCATTCTTGCATATGCTCTCCAGACGCATTTGGAATGCGAAATATGTCAAAGGAGGGCCATTGTTGAGCACAATGTGACACTTTATCACTAGGGATTTCCCTTGGGCAGTAAATCAAACGCAACAAATATGCCAAAGGAATTGATAAATTGTTCTTTGTATATATCCTTAAATAATAATGATTCGCACTACCTTGGTGAATTCTGCGTGGTAGCCTTGCGTTGGCTCGTGGTTAATCTAATTTCTCACAAGGAAAGGATGAAGCCATGATATTTTTCCAATCGACTTAGTATTTCAATACATGGGAGTGATATCTTATGGGGCAAAGAATAGTCAGAATTGCAAATAAATTATCAGCTAATATTATTCAAGAATTGATTCATGATGATATTGTGGCCATCGTCATCGAAGGGTATTATCCAGCGCATTTATGCGATTTACTAAGCCACAATATATTGCATAGCAAAGATATTGATCCCTACACCCATGAGGTAGTAGAAGATAAAGTGCTTTTACAAAAATATTTTGGCGTTGATCGTATTGGTATCCCATTTAATAGTACCTACAACATAACAAGCCCTGCAGAAATAAATAATTACTATGGCGAAGTCAATGCGCAAACTGAGCGTTTACGTCGATATTGCGAATATTACTTATCGCCTATTGATAAATTACGTTTGGAATTAGATGAGCTATTTGTTCCAGGCGCAACAGTTGGTCATTTCGAAAATAAAAAAATGCTTGCGGGTATTGTGCGAATCAGCAAAGCCGAAAAATCTTATTTAAGTGCTTTAGAACCACACTTTGATGCTTTACCCCCTAAGTACGCCCAATTAGATGCGCAATTAGCCGCTAACATTTATGTGAAAGTACCTGATATAGGTGGCGAATTAGAAATATGGGATATCCCCGCACTTTCGCCATTTACTCAAGCGCCTGATCGATGGCGGGCTCAACTACCAGCGCCGATTAAAATAAAACCCCAGCTCGGTGATTTAGTGATCTTCAACTGCCGTAAACCCCACGCAATTTGCGCGTTTGTGGGTGAAGAGCGTATTACCACGCAAATGTTTATGGGGTATCAGTTAGAAAAACCACTTTTGCTTTGGAATTAGGGTGATAACAATGCAACAAGACTTTAAACAAGCATTGGCTGAGGTAAGTGAATGGATGCATGCCTACCAGCAAAACGTTGTTAAATATCCGGTTATTTCTGCATTAACAGGCGGCGATATTTTGCAGCAGCTACCGAATTTTGCCCCTAGGGATGCAACACATTTTTCAGATATATTTGAAGATTTTAAAAATATCATTTTACCCGGTATTACCCATTGGCAGCACCCTCAATTCTTTGGCTATTTCCCATCTAATACCAGCCCGCCATCGGTACTGGCTGAAATGTTGGTAGCTAGCTTAGGCGTGCAATGCATGAGTTGGCTCACCTCACCTGCTGCGACCGAATTAGAAATAAGAATGATGGATTGGCTACGCGATTTATGGGGCTTGCCGGAGGCGTTTTCGGGGGTGATTCAGGATTCCGCCTCCAGCTCTACATTAATCGCGCTATTAGTCGCAAGAGAGCGAGCGACTCTGTTTCAAATTAATGAAACTGGTGTTGCAGGGCATAAATTAAGCGCTTATTGCTCATCCGAAGCGCATACCTCCATTGAAAAAGCGATAAAGATCGCTGGGATTGGATTGCAGCATTTAAGGAGAATACCCGTAGATGAGCATCAATCAATACGGATTGATTTATTGCAGCAAGCGATTAGCGATGATATTGAGCAAGGCTATACACCTTTTTTTATGGTGGGGGCCTTGGGTACGACCGGTAGTACGGCAGTGGATGATTTAGCGGCGATGGCACAAATAGCCAAAGCGCGGCAGATTTGGTTTCACATTGATGCCGCTTATGCTGGATCGGCGCTGATGCTGCCCGAAGTACGTGAATTGGCGGCTGGATATACCGAAGCCGATAGCATGGTGGTGAATCCACATAAATGGTTACTTTGCAATTTTGATTGTTCGGCGTTTTTTATCCGTGATAAAGAAAGCCTTCTTAAAACATTTACGCTGGGGCTCATCCCTGAATATTTAAAATCACCAAATAGTACGGATCAAACTAATTTTATGAATTGGGGCGTAGGCCTTGGGCGTCGTTTTAGGGCCCTGAAGCTCTGGTTTGTCATGCGCTGGTATGGTGTAGAGGGTTTAAGCCAACTGATTCGGTATCATATTGACTTAAGTGCGGAATTGGAGTGTTGGGTAAGGCAGGACTCTCATTTTGAAGTTTCCGCAAAACGTTATTTTAATTTACTTTGCTTTCGTTTAAAAGCCAGTGACGAGATTAATCTGGAGCTGCTACGCCGTATTAACGCCAGCGGCAAAGTATTTATGACTCATACTAAAATAAATCAACAATTGGCTCTTAGGATGGTGATTGGCCAAACTGAGGTCAATCAGCAGCATGTGAGAGAGGCTTGGCAACTTATTCAAAGCTCAGCAAAAGATTTGATGTAAAAAAAGGCTTTGCTTAAGAGCAAAGCCTTTTCAATATGTTTTTACTTCTTGCAGAATGCGTTGATATTCGCAATTTTCGCACCATTTTTATTTTTTAAATAAGCAAATAAACGGATTATTCTGCAAACTTTTTGGTGGGAAACGTGATTTTTTCTGCCTCTTTAGTTGAGAGTGTTATGGAGATAAGATATTGCCCTTTTATCGCTTAGTGCTTCATCCTTGCAGCCAGTCGGACTTAAGCGATCGTAGCGAGGGAAAGACCGGTTTGAGACAGATTTCGCGGGTTTTTGAGGCGAATAGAGAGCTACGCGTTTGCGATACGCCGCTTTCTGTAGAGCGGGCTGCCATCGGGAGGATATTCGCAACACTTTAAACCGCATTCAGCCCCACGCCGCCGCATTAAATAGCACCCCTGCCTTAGACCATATTCATCAGCTGATTATCAGTGGTGATGGCGCTACTTTTCTGCTTAATGAATACGAAAAGCGCTCAGGATGATCCCAATTCTGATACAAAGCGTATTGAAAGGTAAATCAGCGCGGATCAAACGGAAGTTGCCCCTGAATAAGCCACACCGGCCTGCAGTACACAATTTCGCCCTGCACGTTTAGCGGCATAAAGCACTTGATCTGCCTCGGCCACAACGCTTTCTGGTGTGTCACCATTCAAGGGAAAACTCGCCATACCGATGCTTACCGTCACCCTCAGCTCTTTATCTTTCACCACAAACAAATCACCCTCCACACACGCACGTATTCGCTCGGCCACCAGCAAAGCCCCCTCAAGCGGCATCTTATACAAGCACACTGCGAACTCCTCACCACCATAACGTGCAGCACAATCAATCGGGCGAATGCATTCTTGTAAGAGGCTGGCCACTCTGCGTAGCACCTCATCCCCCGCCTGATGCCCGTAGTTGTCATTCACTTTTTTAAAAAAGTCGATGTCGACCATTAAAACCGCCAATACCCCCCCATCCACTCGGCAATGGACCATGTTTTGCTCCAACACCCGATAAAAAGCGACTTGATTGGCCAGGCCAGTAAGACCATCTAACTGAGATTTTATTTTGAATTGATCCCGCTCACTTTCTGTTTGGGTAAGCCGGATATAAACACGATCTACCACATACTTTGCAAACAACAGACTAGCGCCCCCAAACACCAATAGGGCCGCCAAAACCTGCCATGCAAACTGCCGCTGCTCTCGGTATTTTTCAGTGAAATTATTAACCACCACCCACTGTCCTACGGCTTGCCCTGCGGCATCATGCAAGACCACTTCACTAAAGCTTAACCATTCATTGTCGATGCCCACCTCAAAAGAAGACTGCGTTTGCCCTCCCCCTGCAAAACGCGTGTAGTGCAACAAGCGTGGATCAATATGCCGCGTACTGCCAACTAAAACCACATCAGGAAACTGTTCCCAAGAAGGCATCTGGCCCAGCCCGCGCATTCCCTCCTCCCACTTCACTCGATTCAAGTGTTTTTTCTCAATCAGCATAAATAAATTAAGCCCGGCCAAGTCTTGTAAGTTGGATAAGGATTTACCCACCTCCATACCTAACTCTAAATAACCCAACAATCGTTGCTGTTGATCTCGCCAAGGCAAGACCACCCTTATGGAGAATGTGCCTCTTTCTCCAAGCTCTACCCCTGAAGCTACTTGGTTCAGACGCTGAGCATCAATCGCCGTTTTACGCTCCACAATATCGCCAAAATGATCGGGCTGGTGCACCCGCAAAAAAATCTGTCGCTCTGGCGTCATAAAATACCAATGCGTTACATCATGATCTGCTTTTAATTGCTGAAATAAACCTTGGCTAGCCGCCAGTAAAGCGGCCCTATCCTGTCTTACAAAAGCATCTTGAAAAATCGCACTACCTTCCAAAACTTTCAGTAATCCAGCCAATTTATTTGTATTATTTTCTACATTTAGCTGCATCGCACCTGCAACTGATACGGGGATTTTTTTCAAGAGCGTATTTTTATCACTTTGGTCATGCAAATAGTTACTGCTAAAAAAAATGGCGGCCATCATCAGTAGCGCCACACAAAAAGGAATAAGCAGTACAGCACGATAGAAATTAAGGCTTGCCTTATTAAGCATTTTTTTCCTTTCCTACTTCTTTAGAGATAGCCACAACGATTCACTTACGATTTTTCTTACCGAAAAAATACGCCACACCATCATGCACATTCCCATTGTCGCAATTTACATAGCATTATTTCCGATATATAGCTTACTTCAATTCAAATTACACGGCTGGTGATGCTCCACCTATAAAAGGGATAATCTCGAGCTCAAAAATAAACACTTAATATTTTTTGTTACCAATTAACAATTCTAAAAAACCGGTTATTCCAATTAAAAACAATGCCAGTTCGCCACATTTCTTGATTTCGCGCACATTCTAAATGCTTGCTCTATTCTATGATTGAGCTTACATAAACTTCTATGAAAAGCCAACCATGCTTGACCTATCAACTTTTTTCCTTGGACGCCCCCTAGCTGCGCCGTTGATGAACGCATCAGGTGTTTGGTGCAACGTGACGAATCAGCTCAATGCGCTCGCAAAGAGTGAAGCAGGCGCAATGGTGACTAAAAGCTGCACACTGGTTCGCCGCGATGGCAACCCAGAGCCGCGATATCACACCTTATCTATGGGCAGTATTAACTCAATGGGTTTACCCAATGAGGGCCATCTTTATTACTTAGATTATGCCCAGCAGCATGATTACGAAAATAAACCATTATTTTTTTCTGTAGCAGGATTAACGCTAGACGATAACTTAACGATGGTGGCGCAAATTCAAGATGCCTATACACCCGCCATAGTAGAAATTAATCTTTCTTGCCCAAATGTGCCTGGTAAAGCGCAAATTGGCTATGATTTTGAAGCATTAGATGTGATATTAGCGGAAATTAGTTCTGCCTATGCCCGCCCTTTTGGCGTGAAGCTACCGCCTTATTTTGATATTGCGCATTTTGATGAAGTAGCAGAAATATTAAATCGCTATGACAAAGTGGCTTTCGTCACCTGCATTAATTCAATTGGTAATGGATTAATGATTGATATCAATAGCGAAACCGTGCTTATTAAACCCAAACAAGGATTTGGCGGAATTGGCGGCGAATACGTGTTACCCACCGCACTTGCCAATGTCAATGCGTTTTATCGCCGCTGCCCAGAAAAATCTATCATTGGCTGTGGGGGTGTTAGCACCGGCGAGCACGTCTTTATGCATTTATTAGCTGGAGCCAGCATTGTTCAAGTTGGCACGGCTTTGTATGAAGAAGGTGTAGATATTTTTGCACGATTAAAAATAGAGCTAGCACGAATCATGCAACAAAAGGGCTATCAGAAAATTGAAGAATATCAAGGAAAATTAAAAACTATTTAAAAATAAAAACTAATACATATCCCTATTGATAATCCCATCCGTCTACGCTTACTATCTATCGGCGCATTATAGCGTGGCTCTGTAAATTTCAGCTTTTATATTGGATATGTGTAGTTTTATTAGTAACCACACCCCAACCTGGAGCAATAGTATGCGTACTCAATGTCTTAAAACGGGTTTTACTCTTACTTTGATGTTTGCTGCTTTTGCTGCTAACGCCGCCGATGCACTTCCTCGCGTGATGATATTAGCCACTGGCGGCACCATTGCTGGCACGGGCGCTACCAGCACCACTACGGTAGGCTATACCGCTGCAAAAATCGGAGTAGAGCGCCTGATTGAAGCCGTGCCTGAATTGCAAAAAGTAGCCCATGTTAAAGGCGAGCAGGTATTCCAAATCGCCAGCGAAAACATGAGCAACGAGCACTGGCTAAAACTGGCCAAGCGCGTGAATGAGGTTCTTAAGCAGCCCGATGTAGACGGCATTGTGATTACCCATGGCACCGATACCATCGAAGAAACGGCTTACTTTTTAAATCTAGTGGTTAAAAGTAAAAAGCCTGTTGTGATTGTAGGTGCGATGCGCCCTGCCACAGCCATCAGCGCCGATGGCCCTATCAATCTTTATAATGCAGTGGCATTAGCGGGTAGCAAAGAGGCGGTAGGTCAAGGCGTAATCGTATCTTTAAATGACGAAATCCAAGGCGCACGCGATGTCACTAAAACCAATACCATGACCGGCAATACTTTTAGAGCGCCAGAACTTGGTAGTCTCGGTTATATGGTATCGGGCCAAGCTAAGTTTTACCGTAGCAGTACCCGTAAGCACACCAGCGAAACCGAATTCGATGTAAGCAAACTAGAAACTCTGCCTGCTGTGGATATTGCCTATGGCTCGGCGAATGCTAACACCCTTGCAATTGATGCATTTGCTGCCGCTGGCGACGTAGGGATTGTGTATGCCGGCACTGGTAATGGCAGCTTATCCACCTCTGTGCGTACCCGCCTTACCGAACTACGCCAAAAAGGCATTCATATTAATCGCTCATCCCGCGTAGGCAACGGCCCAACCGTTCGTGACGGTGAAAACGATGATAACAAAACCGATTTCACCGTATCCGATACCCTCACCCCACAAAAAGCCCGCATTTTACTGATGCTAGCGCTAACTAAAACCAAAGACAGTAAAGAAATTCAACGTATGTTCTACACCTACTAAACAAATCGACATCGCTGCGACATTTAATTTAGCAGTGAGTAGCTTTTATTTAATAAATATAAAAATGCGGTTTTTCAGGCCGCATTTTTATTGGGCAAACAAAAACCAGCTTGATATCCCATATAAATATTAAATTCGCTCGGCCATCTGATTTAATCTTAAGCAATTTAAATACGCCATCATAATGCACTAAGCTTAATCATAACTACAATGTAGGCGAACTATGATGGCAAGGCATATATTCAACATGGTATTTATTGGTACAGGGCTTGCCGCAGGAGCAATCTATGCTTGTAATGGCACGATCACGCCGGATATCTCCCCTATTAACAACCCTTACTTTCATGGCGTCGCCATTTTTCTACCAGAAATATTAGAAAATGCAGATTCAGGCCCTTTTCCTGATCTATTAAAAACCGTTAACAAATATTATCCAGAAGGCAAGATTAGCATCAGCATCGAGCCCGTGAAGCGCGTATACCTTGATATTAATAATAAACATGCCGATTTTCGATTTCCTATTATGGAAGTAAGCGCAGGGGCTGATAATTTCACCCCCTATCAATTCTCAAAAGAAATGCTAGGAAAAGTGAGTTTTGTGCTTTATTCCCTTAAAACAAAACCTCTATATAAACAAGATATTATAAATGCAGCCTATCTCTCTAAATATACGATTGAAGCACCCCCAGCCAACTGGGGCTTCTCCACCAATAGTGTGATTAATTTAGAGCAATCACTTAAAAAACTAAATGCAGGCCGGATTGATGCCGTGCTCTGGGCACAAGAAGAATCAGATTACATTATTAAAAAATTTAAGCTCAACCAAATACACCGCGCTCATTTTGATGATTACCCTGACCTACTGTTCTTCTCTTGTAATCAGCGTGGTGATTTTGTAAACACGGCTCTTAGTAAAGCAATATCAGCAGCCCGTGCCAGCGGAGAGTTACAAAAAGCCTATATAAAAGTGCATAAGCCCTATCAAGACTGGCAACCCTAAGCCATCATTGCTTAGGTATCTCACTTTGCCAGTTCTCATCGTAAGTTTACCCCTCACTACTCTTCATGCTTGCAAGTGTGTTATTACTATGCCAATAAAAATAAAGGCCGCTATGGCCTTTAGTTTTATCTTAAAAGGGTTAATTCACCGGTAAATTTACAAAATATTGCTTAGCAAAATCGCTGGTAAATTGGCCTAATAAGAGATGGGTATGCGTGGTGGGATGCATATTATCCCAAAATACATATTCATCTGGATTAGTGCACTCTAGACGCAGTTTTTGTGTCTGTAGATACACCGTGCTCGCCGCAGAGTTAATATTTAAGCACGCTTGCGTCGTGTTTTTTACATTGTATTTACTAGGGTGATCTAATAAATCAGCGAACATGGCATTAGTATCAAAAAGTTGGATATTTAAACGCGCCCCATGCTTATCACGTAGTGCTTTTAATAAAATAGTGAGCCGCTGATTATACTCAATCACTTGTGCCGCTACATTATCCGCATCATTGCGCAATTTAAATATTGGCGCCCGCGAAACATTAGGTAAATTAAGCAGCAAGATATTGCTAGCACCCGCAGCAATCAACGTATCTAAAGCCGTAGTTTGTGCCGTAATCAATTGATCTACACTGCGGCCATAACTTATTAAGTCATTCCCACCAATCAGCATGGTAAATAAAGTACTTTCGGGGTGATACGCCGGTGCTTGCGACGTATACTCCTTCCAAGACTGTACCTGCTGAATAAGCCCGGGTACCACTAAGTGCGTATCCGCTGCTGAGCCCCCAATCGCCCAGTTATAGAGAGGTAATTTCAGATTTTCAGCGAAGTATTCCACCCAAACTTTGTCATTGCTAAAGCTGCCAATAAACCACGTTTTTGAATTAGGCAATTTCCAAAAGGAGGCGTTATACATATTTTGTGTATCAGAGAGACTATCGCCAAAGGCAATCACCTTGTTAATAGCATGACTTTGTGTTGCCCGATCATTCGTCCATACCGTGGAATCAAAAGATAAGGCATTATTAGCAGCGGCCACCAGTGCCACCGGCGTTTTTATGCCCTTCTGACTTAATGTTTGCCTGCACACGCTACTGAGGGTTTCTTGGGCTACTTCGCTATAGAACATATTCTTCCACTGAAATAAGCCATCCGCCCACCAATTGCCATATAGCTTGTAATACGCGCCGCTACTTGGGTCTATCGCCCAAGCGTAAGTTGTGGCAGGTTGGCTTAGCTCATCCTTTTTACGATAATAACAACGCAAATAGGTGTAAGTGTAGCCCCCTAAGCGTGCAGACCTAGCGACTTTGGGCGCATTAAACAATTCTTCGGCACTCAGTGGTTTTTCCGCGGATAACACGCTCCCCAATTGCACATCAGGGCTTACATTTTCATTGGCAAAAACTGCGGCAGTAGCGATCAGCAAGCTGATAAGGATTAAATGTCGCATAAATGTTTATCCGCCTAAAACATTATCATTTTCTTATACTACGACAATGCCAAAGTGCCACCTATACCTTGAAACACCCATACACAGGCAAAAAAAAAGGCGAAAAAACATACCGTTTTTCACCTTTTAGAATCTCAGCCATAACATTCAGCTTTTAAACCTCATTAACGTGCATAGCCTTGCGCAGGAATAATCACCAAGGCGGCCCGTTGGCCGATGCTGACATCTGGGTTGGGGAAAATTAATCTTGCATCTACCTCATTCACAATATACTGAATACCCTCCTCTTCGGCCAAAAGCGTTCCCAGCGGCAATGGCGCAAAGTTATCCATATGCGCGTCAATACTTAGAGCAAATGCATCGCTTTGCTTGACGATCTCGCGTGAAACTTTAAAAAGGCGAATATGCGCCGGAACCACTTCGCACTCTGGCAACTCACCACTGATCATGTTTTCTAGATAACCCTGCATTTTGTTTAGATCAAGCGCCGTGTTCTGACCAAAGGGCATGGCCCTGCCTAGCTCAATTGTAAACGCAGCCGCCCCGCAATATTGGCTGGAAAAGAAAGAGAATGTTGTGGAGGTGGTGGATTGCATTAGCACCGCATCTACCCCAGCCGCCGCGAGGCGCGCCACTTGCAAGGGTTCAAAATTTCGTCCATGCGGTGGCAAGGGGTAGATAGCAAATTTTTCAATTAAAGAACCATGAATTGCTGTGTGTAAATCGTAATGCAACCGTGGTTTTCCATCTTGAATCGAGCGAGAAAAAAACCGCATCAGCTGCATTTCTAGCATGGCAGCACGGCGTGCCTCTTGGCCATCTTCTACCTCAGGCATGCGACAGAACAAACGGTTCATATCCTGCTCAATGCAGCGTATCCCTTGGCGCATTGCCTCCACATTGCCAAATATACAGAGCACACGGGCGCGCACGCGCAGCTCCCCATTTAGAATTTGGCTTACTAAGTGATCTAACAGCTCGATAGGCGCAGTTTCATTGCCGTGTATCCCACAGCTGAGTACCACGTCTAATTGACGATCTCTAGGATCTTTAGGCTCAAAGCGAATAATGCCTTCATCCATGACTTGTACATGGGTGCCATTTGGTAGGCAATAAGGCAAGGCAATCGCGGTTTTTCCTGCTAAGGTTTGTGCTAAAAAAGAAGGATTCATTTTGGGTCTATGTCTTGGGTAACTGAAGGAAGTCTAGGCCCTGTTGGTGTTTTTTTCACACTAGATAAGCAGCAATCGTCTTGTACACTTCGGCAACCACAACCAATGCAAGAAATTAGTAAGTATTTCCATTGTATTGCGTCATTGCACTTCAGTGATATTGATCAAGTTAACTGACAAGGATAAATCGAGCCCAGATGTAAAATTTGTGTTAATTCATCTAAAGCGGTGCGCACTTCGGTCATCAAATGAGGATCGGCTAAATCCGCCTCGGTCAGACGATCACGGTAATGTTGATCCACCCAGCTATTAAGGCGAGTAAATAAGCTATCGTTCATCCAAATATGTGGGTTTACCGCCGCTAACTCTTGCTCTTGCAAAGCTACGCGTAAACGTAAGCAAGCTGGGCCGCCGCCATTTTGCATGCTTTGTTTTAAATCAAACACCATCAGCTCGGCAATCGGCCCATTACTGGCCAGCATTCCTTGTAAGTATTCCCAAACCGCAGGCGTGGCTCGGCATTCATCTGGCACGACTAAATTTTGTCGGCCATCGGCACGCGCCAACAATTGGCTATTAAAGAGATAGGACTTCACCGCGTCCGCTATGCCCACTTTGGCTAGCGGCACTTCAACCACTTGTAAGCCGCCACCCAGCTTGGCGTCTAGCTCGGCATACACCGCGGCTTGGCGCAAAAAAGCGGCTTCGTGGCTAAACAAGACATTTTGATTGCCCACTGAAATGACGTCATTATGAAATACCCCCGCATCGATCACGGCGGGGGTTTGCTGTGCAAAGACCAGCTTGTCAGCACTTAAGCCATGCAAACGGGCTATCGCCTCGCCCGCTTCGCGCGTTTGCCGTGCGGGGAATTTTTGCGGCTCAACGCCCCCGCCCCAGTGCTGGCGGCCATATACAAAGAATTCCACCCCAGCCTTGCCATAATCATGGCAAAAGCGGGTGTGATTGGCTGCTCCTTCATCGCCAAACACCGCCTGCATAGGCAGGGCATCATGATGGGCAAACACCGCCTCATTATTAAACATCGCCTTAAGCGAGCGCGTAGTTTGCCCGTGCTCAATAGCGCGGTGAAATTTATTTTGTAGATTTGCCGCCGTAAAGTGCACACGGCCATCACCAGTATCGGCCGAAGGGCTTACCGTTGCGGCATTGGCGGTCCACATACTGGATGCAGATGACACATTGGCCAGTAATCCTGGCGACGTTTTAGCAACTGCAGCTAATACTGCGGCATCATCCCCAGCAAAACCCAGCTCACGCAGTAAGCCAATCGCAGGGCGTTCTTGCGGTACAAATACGCCCTGCTTATAGCCCATATCCGCCAGTGCTTTCATTTTAGCCAAGCCTTGCTTGGCTGCTTCACGCGGATTGGCAGCTTTATTGGCATTGGATGTAGAAGCCACATTGCCAAAAGAATGACCGCCGTAATGGTGGGTTGGGCCAACTAAACCGTCAAAATTCGCTTCAAAACTCGTCGACATTTATTTATTCCTTTCCAATGGCCAGACCTGGGGGCAACTTTGCGGGCATAACAAGTAATTCAGATTCTAAAGAAGCAACAGGGTATGCACAGTAGTCTGCTGCGTAATAAGCGCTTGGGCGGTGATTGCCACTTGCCCCAATCCCACCAAAAGGCCCCGCACTGGATGCGCCTGTCAGTGGTTTATTCCAATTTACAATGCCAGCACGAGATTCACGCCAAAACACTTTATAGCGATCGCGGCTATCGGATAAAAGCCCCGCCGCTAAGCCAAAGCGGCTGCAATTAGCCAAGCGAATCGCCTCATCAAAATCTGCATAACGCTGCACTTGTAATAAAGGGCCAAAATACTCTTCATCGGGTAAATCAGCCACATCACTGACATCCATTAATCCTGCTGACAGCAGTGCAGAAGTCACATCTAAACGGCGCATTTCTAAGAGCATTTTACCGCCTTTTGCCAGTAGCTGGTTTTGCACTGTTAGCATATTATCTGCCGCCGCCATCGAGATCATTGCGCCCATAAAAGGCGGTGGCTCGGCATCCCATGCCCCCACTCTAAGCTCGGCACTAACCCGTACCAGCCTATCTAAAAATGCATCACCCCATTCGCCCTTAGGCACAAATAAACGCCTTGCACAGGAGCAGCGCTGGCCTGCTGATATAAAAGAGGATTGAATCACGTGATGAATTGCAGCGGGTACATCTTTGACTTCATCCACAATCAAAGCGTTATTGCCGCTCATTTCAAGCGCTAATATTTTATCTGGGTGGCCAGAAAACTGCTGGTGTAATAGATGCCCAGTAGCCGCACTGCCCGTAAAAAAAACGCCATCTAAATCAGTATGCGCGGCAAGTAAGGCACCTGTTTTTGCCCCACCTTGTAGTAAATTAATGACCCCAGCGGGTAAACCTGCCGCCAGCCATAGCTCAACAGTTTTTTGCGAAGTCATTGGGGTGAGTTCCGATGGTTTAAACACCACCGTATTACCCGCCAGTAGTGCAGGCACAATATGGCCATTGGGCAAGTGCCCGGGAAAATTATATGGGCCAAACACCGCCACAACCCCATGCGGACGGTGCCGCAGTACCGTACTGGCATCACCCTGGATTGACTCCTTACGATAAGTGCGCTCTTCAAATGCACGAATCGAATAATCAATTTTCCCCACCATGCTGGCAACTTCCATCGCGGCTTCCCAGCGTGGTTTGCCTGTTTCTAAACCAATGGTCGCGGCTAATTCATCTAGGTTGGCCTGCAGTAAATCTGCAAAGCAGCGTAGCACCGCGATGCGAATACTGAGCTCTGTATCACGCCACGCGGCAAATGCGGCCCGCGCAGCACCCACGGCAGCATCTACCTCATGCAAGGTTGCGGCATTTCCTACCCAAACGGCCTGCTGGCTAACAGGATTGCGCGAAGTCCACGCATCCCCTTTACCATGCAACCAGCGCCCATCGATTAATTGCATGCACTACTCCTTAGCAGAAAGCGGTACGGCGCGTACGCTATCTCCATTGGCAATGCCCAGTTGATCTAAGATGGCTTGGCTTAATTGCAAGCCGTGCTTAGATGGACATGCCATAGCAATAACACAGCGAAACCCCTGCAATTGACGATTAGAAACCAAGTACGGTAGGCCATTGACGGCCACATCAGCTAACTCTGCTGCATAACAATGACTAGCACGCACCGCGCGAATTTGATTCAAATCACACTCCAACGTTGGGCCAGCATCAAAAATATCCACATACCCTTGGTAGCGAAACCCTTCTGCCTCTAGCATGGCGCGCGCTGGGCGGGTTGCGCTATGCACTTCTGCGATCGAGGCTTGCGCTTCATCTGATAAAAAGCAGGTGTAAATTGGGTGCTGTGGCATGAGCTCTGCAATAAAGGATTTACTGCCCACATAGGATAAGAAATCCGCGCGGGCAAAATCCATGCGAAAGAAATGCCGGCCTAAGCTTTCCCAGAATGGCGAGCAACCTGACTCATCGGAAATTCCACGCATTTCAGCAATAATGCGCTGCGAGAACCGCTCAGTGTGCTCCGCCATAAATAAGAAACGTGCCTTAGATAGCAAACTGCCATTACCGTCTTTACGATAGCTAGGCAGCAAAAACAATGAGCACAGCTCGCTTGAGCCGGTCATATCGCTATTTAAAAACAAGGTGGCGAGCTGTTTATAAATACCCAGCTCACGGGATGCATGCACATTAAGGCCAACGCGGTAGTTGTACCAAGTTTCATGCATGCCAACAGCCGCTTCAATAGCAGACGTACCCACTATTTTGCCACTGACTTCATCTTCAAGCACAAACACATAACTGGCGTCTGCAACATCTGGGGCATCTGCATTTAAAGAGGTTTCGCTAGCCAAAATACGGGTAGACAAACGCTCAGGATTGGCCTGTAAGGTGGTTACCCCTACTCCTGCGTCTTTGGCTAAATTCAATAGCGCGGGTAAATCTCCAGCCTCAATTGGACGGATCAACATACATAAAACTCCTATAAACCCAGACCTGATGCGAACACAAACTCAGGCGCTGCAGGTATTTATTTCATTTCTGAGGAAAGGACTGTCTACCACCGAAATCCAGCCAATGTAGAGGTGGAGTAAACCGCTGAGGGCAAAGGCAAGCCCAGCGTAAACACACGCCATTTACCCGCTATAACAGAAAGGACGCTGATACCAACAGAGCCTAGCAAAGCCCACCCTGCATTACATCGGGACAAGTCCCAACTGATGCCTATCCTTCAGCAAATAGTGGGCAGTGCAGCATATTGCTTTCAAGTTTGCTTAAAATTGACTATGAATAACTCATAGCGTAACTGACACAAAACATAAAAAAGCCAGCCATTCGCCCAGCAGAGCGGCGAATTATCGACAAAAATGTGTATGGCTGCACGTATTTAAAGCGCGATGCATATACATGCTTAGGGGGCATTGAGAGCGGGCAAACCAATAAAACACTTTAAAAACCGAGCCTTAGGCAATGTTTAATGCAAGAAGTAAAATCCCCCTTCTGGGCGGGTTTTAAACCCCACCCCCTAAGCAGGATGCCCCTATGCCAATTACACATACTAGAAACAACCAGCTTTGCTCAATTGCGATTAGTGGAGAAATGTCGATTTACACTGCAAAGCTCACGCAAACGACCCTGCTTGAGCTGCTACACACCGAAGACCAAATTCATATTGATCTATCTGAGGTCAGTGATATCGATAGCACAGGAATCCAACTTTTATTGAGTCTTAAAAACTTTGCAAACGCGCAAAATATTCCCTTGCAGTTTCACGGGCACAGCCAATGCGTATTAGATGTAATCGATCTTTACAATATTGCTGCCGAGCTAGGGGATCCTTTAGTGTTGACCCAACGCTAAAGACGTAGATTTTCGTAGAGCACGCCTAGCAGCCTGTCGGACTTAAGCAATCGTAGCGAGGGAAAGACCGGTTTGAGACAGATTTCGCGGGTTTTTGAGGCGAATAGCTGGCTATTCAACGAGAAAATGCGTGAAGTATGGCCAAATACGGCTTTTCCGTAGTAGATCAGTCTTAAGTCCGACAGGCTGCTAGGCTCTATAAGGAGTAAAAAATGGACCTAGACTCCGCTAGAGGTGCGCTCATCGAAGAGGCACGAGATTTACTGATTTCGATGGAATCAGCGTTGCTGATTATCGAAGCGGGAAGTGTAAGCCAAGATGAAGTTGCGTCTCTATTTAGGGCAGCCCATACCATTAAAGGATCCGCAGGGCTATTTGCTTTAGATTTGATTGTTGATTTCACCCACAGCATGGAAAGTCTGCTGGATTTGGTGAGAAATGAAGAAGTCAATATCGATGCCCCTATGATTACATTATTACTAGAATGCAAAGACTATCTCAGCTTATTAATTAATGCAGTAGAAAACAAAAAAGAACATATTGACCCAGATTCAAAAAAGCGTAAGACACTCTTAACCCATCTCGCGCATTATCTTAATAAATCTAGCAGTTTACAAATCCTAGAAGTAAAAAATCCAATAGAAAAAGATCAGCAAACCAGTAGAGACGATGCACACTGGCATATCTCATTACGGTTTGCTAAGCATATTTTACTAGATGGCCTAGATCCTCTTGCTTTTATCACCTACCTAGCCACATTAGGTAGAATTAGTTATATCCACACGATCACTGACAAAGTGCCTCCACTGCCAGAAATAAATGCCGAGCACTGCTATCTTGGATTTGAAATTGATTTAGAATCAAGTGCAGACAAGCAAACCATTGAAAATACTTTTGTTTTTATTAGAAAAGATAGCACCATACGTATTATTGCACCTCATTCACAGATACAAGATTACATTGATTTAATCCATTCTCTACCCGAACCACCAGAATTGCTTGGTGAGATTCTTATCAAGGGAAAATCCATCACACCTTTAGAATTAAAAGAAATTTTACACATCCAAAAACACACGCCAGATCGTCCTTTAGGTAATATTTTCATTGAAGAGAATATAGTCGCTGCGCCTATTGTGGAGGCAGCACTAATCAAGCAAAAACAAAGTGCAGATAAAAACAAACAAGAATTAAAATTTATAAAAGTTGAAGCAGGAAAACTTGATTTACTTATTAATTTAGTGGGGGAATTGGTGATTGCTGGCGCGGCAGCCAATTTAATTTCAAAGAAAAACAAAGACCCTAGCATGTTAGAGGCCTGCTCCAATCTTTCTGATTTGGTGGAAAAGATTAGAGATGGCGCGCTTAATTTAAGAATGGTACAAATTAAAGAAGTTTTCGATCGTTTCCCAAGAGTAATTAGAGATGCATCTAAAGATTTAGAAAAACTAATTGAGCTTAAATTAGTCGGCACAGAAACTGAGCTTGATAAAAGCATGATAGAAAAACTAAATGACCCATTAATGCATATTGTCCGAAATGCCATTGATCATGGCATTGAGTTGCCAGATATACGTATCGCCAAAGGCAAGCCTGCTCAAGGCGAATTAACGCTCAGTGCTTTCCATGTATCAGGTAGCGTGGTCATCGAAATAAGTGATGATGGTTATGGACTAAATAAAGAAAAAATATTAAAAAAAGCCATAGCAAAAAATTTAATCAGCAAAGATGCAATGTTAAATGAGTATGAAATATATCAGCTGATCTTTGAGCCTGGTTTTTCGACAGCAGAAAAAGTAACCCACCTTTCTGGTCGAGGGGTAGGTATGGATGTTGTAAAACGCAATATCGAACAATTACGTGGTGAAGTAGAGGTTTTATCCGAAGAAGGCACTGGCAGTATTTTTAGAATTCGTTTACCACTCACCATGGCAATTATTGATGGCTTTCAAGTGCAAGTGGCAAATTCTACGTTTATCATTCCGCTGGATTTAGTTTTAGAGTGCGCGGATCTGATGCCAGAGAGCGAGCAGCACAATTTTGTAAATTTACGTGGCAAAGTACTACCTTATATTCGCCTACGTGAATTATTTGATTTACCTAACAATACGGCCACTCGAGAAAGTATTGTGATTGTGCAATATGGGCAAAATCGTGCGGGCTTAGTAGTAGACAAGTTAATTGGCGAATTTCAAGCCGTTATCAAACCATTAGGTTTGTTATTTAGAGACGTAAAGGGCATCAGCGGGTCGACCATATTAGGAACAGGCCAAGTTGCTTTAATTTTAGATATTGCCCAATTAGTGCAGTTTGCACACAGAAAATCACATGTAGAACAAACCAGCCAAACTCGTCAATTAAATACTAAAACGTCTTTATCCCTTATTAACAACAAATAAAGCACATGGAGAATCCAATGTTTTGGATTGGCAAATTAAAGTTAGGCCAAAAGTTAATTATATCTTTTATGGCTATCGCCAGTTTATCGCTTTTAACTGGAATCATCGGCCTAGTAAAAATAAATACGATGAATTATTTAATTTCGGAAATGTATGTTAATCAACTAGAGCCAATGAAGCACATTGCCAACGCAAACACCAATGCTATTTATGTAGCTAGAAAATTAAATTTTTACTTAATTGCTCATGATAAAGAGCTAAGAGATAAAACATTGGCCATTATGGATGATCATGAAAAAAAAATGTTTAAACTTATAAAACAATATCAAGCCACTCCGCAAAGCCCTGCTACTGAAAGTATTTTGAACAAAATCCCAATGCAGTGGAGAAATTTTAAAGCTGCACAGAAAAAAGCTATCGATTTTGCCAATACAAATAACGACGCGGAAGCCCGTAGAGTGGTTTTAGAAGAAGTTCGTCCATTGTTTCAAGAAGTTGACGATGCTCTTTCTGAGCTTCTAGATAGCAACGAGGCCCGCAGTAAAACCTTGTATGATGATTCGCAGGCATTAGCAAGTAAGATAAACCTATTTATGATCGCCGTAATGAGCGGTAGTTTTTTAATTGCTATTTTTATTGCGTTATTTATCACCAGAAGAATAACTGCACAAATTGGTGGGGAACCCAGCGAAGCCGTGCGAATTGCCAAGCAAGTAGCGGAAGGTGATTTAAGAAACACCAGTAACTTAATCGCAGGTGATCAATCTAGCGTTTTATTTGCCTTACACTCTATGTGCAAAACTTTAAGCACGATCATGAGCGAAGTGCATGGCACTTCAGATGCCCTTGCTAGCGCATCTGAGCAGGTTAACGCCTCTTCCCAAAATTTAGCTCAAAACGCCTCAGAGCAAGCCGCCAGCATAGAGCAAACCAGCTCTGCATTAGAGCAAATAAACTCAATTATTGCCCAAAATAGTGAGAACGCAAAAGTTACGGAAGGTATTGCAAGTAGTGCGTCTAGTAATGCAATTGAAGGAGGCCTGGCCGTAAAAGAGACGGCTAAGGCGATGCAGCAAATTGCGAATCGCATCCGTATTATTGATGATATTGCCTACCAAACTAATTTGCTGGCCCTCAATGCCGCCATTGAGGCCGCCCGCGCAGGGGAGCATGGAAAAGGCTTTGCTGTGGTCGCAGCAGAAGTTCGTAAACTTGCCGAGCGCAGCCAAATTGCCGCTCAAGAAATTAGTGAATTTGCCAGCAATAGTGTTAATCAAGCCACTCATGCAGGCAATAGACTAGAAGAAATCGTTCCTTTAATTAGAAAAACAGCGGATTTAGTTCAAGAAATCTCTGCCGCATCGCAAGAACAAGCCAATGGGATCGATCAAATTAATTCCGCAGTTGGCCAATTATCCCAAACGACGCAGGGCAATGCAGCAGCAGCGGAGCAACTGAACGCTACTTCTGAAGAACTTTCAATTCACGCTTCCCGATTACAAGAAATGATCAGTTTCTTTAAAACAGACAAAATCATGCAAAAAACACCGCCTAGTATTCCTACTTTGCATACATCTATATCTACCACCCAGCACGAAAATCCATTTGTGTCGTATTAAAGGATTACGCCAATGAATTTAAATCAATTAAGAAAAAATGGCGAGCTAAAATCCAGTACGCCTATTGTTGAGGAAAAACAATATCTCACCTTTACCTTAAACCAAGAATTATTTGCTGTGGTTATTCACAGTATTAAAGAGATTATTGAATACCCAGGGGTAACCGAAGTGCCGCTTATGCCGCAGTTTATGCATGGTGTAATTAATATGCGTGGCGCAGTTATTCCTGTTATTGATTTAGCTATCCGTTTTGGAAAAGACGCCAGCCATCTGGGCCGGCGCTCCTGCGTAGTTATTTTGGAGGTGTTTTTCGCTGATGAATATCATGAAATGGGTGTATTAGTTGATGCCGTTAATGAGGTATTAGAAATCCCCGCGCATCAAATTGAGCCCGCCCCTGAGTTTGGTGCCAAAATACGTAGCGAATTTATTGCTGGAATTGGCAACATAAATGACAAATTTGTCATTATACTGGATGTAAACCATGTGCTTTCACTCGGAGAAATGACCACAATGGTGACCGATAAAATCAACTTTAACCACCCTACCTTAAGCGCCCCACAAAACGCTGAATAGTGTGAGACATGCATGCATTCCAAACGCATTTTTTTACTACCTGGAGATGTGCGCTTCGCTCAAGCCCCTGACTGCTTGTACACTATTTTAGGCTCTTGCTTGGCGATTACCGCTTGGCACCCATACAAAAAACACGGCGGGATGTGCCATTTTCAGCTGCCTAATTCCAGCAAAAGAGCCGAGCTAAGCGGGCGTTATGGCTGTGATGCATTTTATCTGCTTTGCCAGCATATGAATGAATATGCCAGCCTGCCTAATGAATATCGCTACCAAATATACGGGGGCAGCCAAATTTTAAAGTTACAGCCTACGGTATCGATTGGTGCACGCAATATCCACGCCGCAAAAAAGCTCCTAGCTAACGCAGAGCTCACGGTTGATTTTGAAGACACTGGTGGGTCTCAATCACGCAGAATAGAGCTTGATTTAAGCACGGGACAAGTGCGAGTGCATCGCTTAAATCCACCATAATGCTTAGGGTCTGTTGACGTTTCATTCACCATTGCGTTGAGCCGAGAAACGGCCAGACACAAGACATGCAACGAAGGTAATAACACGTTATTTCCGAGGAGCATAACGCAGTGAAAGGCCGTTTCCGGACTGGCCCTTCCGGTTGGCTGCATATTTGAGGCTGTACGGCGTTAAAAGCCCTTAGTCTTGCGGGTGCTGCACCGCTAAAAAACAGTAAATTTATGCACTCAAAATGCACAATGGATATAAACGCCCTATAACTAAGATTATGCTTGTTTAGATGGGACTAAATCATGGCCATTAAAGTAATGATTGTCGATGATTCTGCCGTTGTGCGGCAGGTAATGCTCGACACTTTATCTAAGGCCAGCGATATCGTGGTGATTGGGTCTGCACCTGACCCTATTTTTGCCCGTGAAAAGATGCAAAAAGAATGGCCAGATGTCATCGTGCTGGATATCGAAATGCCAAGGATGGATGGACTCACATTTTTAAAACAAATTATGATTGAGCGCCCTACTCCAGTGGTCATTTGCTCCTCCCTCACCGAAAAAGGGGCTGAGATCACGATGCAGGCGCTTTCTGCTGGCGCGCTGGCAATTATCACTAAACCTTCATTAGGCATTCGTGATTTCATTCAAGATAGCGCTTCAGACTTACTGCATGCTATTCGGGCCGCATCGATGGCACGCATGCAACGCCCTCGCTCATCACCTCGTGCACTTTCACCTGCTTCACCAAGCAGCCAAAGTTCCCCAGCAGGCAGCGTGATGCAAGAGCGGATGAGCTCACCCAAATTATCTGCAGACGCCATATTACAAGCCGCAGGCAACAATACTTCTATCCAAACCACTCAAAAAATCATTGCTATTGGCACCTCCACAGGCGGAACACAAGCCTTAGAAAGCATTTTGCCAGAGCTACCCAAAACATCACCTGGCATTGTGATTGTGCAACATATGCCTGAAAAATTTACTGCTACGTTTGCCGCAAGGCTCAACAGCCTATCTCAAATTGAAGTCAGAGAAGCAAAAAGCAACGACAGAATCTTGCCTGGTCTTGCGCTTATTGCTCCTGGCGGCAAGCATATGCTGGTTAAGCGCAATGGCACGCAATATCACGTTGACGTGATCGATGGCCCCCTAGTAAGCCGCCATCGCCCCTCAGTGGATGTACTCTTTAGATCTGTAGCCAACGCTGCAGGGCGAAATGCCGTGGGGTTTATTTTAACGGGGATGGGGGATGATGGTGCCAAAGGCTTAAAAGAATTACATGAGACCGGCGCACGTACTTATGCTCAAGATGAAGCCAGTTGTGTAGTTTTTGGTATGCCCAAAGAAGCGATAAAGCTAGAAGCCACTGATGAAATCATTGCCCTTGAACGCATCCCTGAATTAATCAGCAAATTATCTAACAGGTGAAAAATATGTCCCAATCTCTCAATGTATTTATTGTTGAAGACAGCCTTGTGCAAAGAATGCACGCCGTAGCCATTTGTGAAGACATTGGTCTAACCGTCATTGGCGAAGCATCTGATGGCGCGGAGGCACTGCTCTTGCTTCAAACAATGGACTTACCCGACGTTATGCTGATTGATCTAGAAATGCCTGGTATGGATGGTATTCAGCTCATTCAGGAGCTGGCTCATCAATCCATCCCCGTTTCTGTGATTGTGTCTAGCGCCAAAGAAGACGCTTTGATTGCCTCAGTAGAAACCATGCTGCAAGCATACGGCCTACCTGTGCTAGGGGCGATTAAAAAACCATTAACAAAGCCACAGTTAGATAAAGCGCTATCCCACTTTAAACCCATCACCAAAGATCAGCTACAAATTCGGCCTGAGCTAGTGATGGCGGCATCCGAAATTACTAAGGCACTGATTGAGCATCAATTTATTGCCTATTTTCAACCAAAAATTTCAGTTAATACAGGGGTAATTAAGGGGGTAGAAACACTAATGCGCTGGCAACACCCTGAAAAAGGTTTAGTCATGCCATCGCAATTTATTGCCATTGCCGAAGAGCATGGTTTGATTAATGAACTCACGATGGAAATCCTAGATCTAGCGTTACAGCAGTGCCGTCATTGGCATGAGCGTGGGCTTAAAATCACCGTTGCGGTTAATTTATCCATGCTGTCTTTATCGGACTCCAACTTTGCTGAGCAAATTGCTAAGAAAGTAGCCGAGTTCAATATTGACCCTGCTTATATTATTTTAGAAATCACAGAAACTGCCGTAATGGGCGATGTAGGTGATGCGCTAGGTACGCTGGCAAGGCTTAGATTAAAAGGTTTTGGTCTATCTATCGACGATTACGGCACGGGTTTTTCATCCATGCAGCAATTGTCCCGCATTCCCTTTACAGAGCTAAAAATTGATCGATCTTTTGTCGATGGTGCGCATCTCAAGCCACACTTGCACGCTATTTTGGCAAGTGCCATCGAAATTTCAAAAAAACTCAACCTAAAAAGCATTGCCGAAGGCGTTGAAGATCTCGATGATCTCATCGTGCTACAACAATTAGGCTGTGATGTGGTGCAGGGGTATTTAACGGCAAAACCCATGCCTGGTGATGAATTACTTCCTTGGCTAAAAGCGAATAACCAACGTTTGCGAGAGCTATGTACACCAACAGGAAATTCACCGACAGAATAAACACAGAAGCATTCACCGCCATAGCGCAGCTGCAGCCTAATGGGGCACGGCTCCATAAAATAGGCTCATTGCGGTATTTAGACCAAAAAACAAAGTGGGCGCACTTTTCCCGCCGCTTTCCCTCCAATCAAGACGGCCATTTTGCTAGACTACATTTTTTTAAAAAATGACTAATAAAAATGATTATTCGTGTGCCCCACTCATTTTGCATGAGCATCTTAGTCTTTTTTTTTGTTTTTTCTGCAACCCAAGCCAAGGCTGAGATTGAACTTGGCTCACTCAACTTAATTGCCACCCCCAGTGATAGTAGCCCCATTCCGAGAGGCCTTTTGCTCGGCGGCATTGGCATCCTTGGCCAAGCACGATACTCCGCACAAGATCGCCCGCAATACCTCATCCCTGGCATGGTGTATTTAGGCGAAGATTTTATGTATTTAGGGGATAGGGCTAGGTATTACCTCTACAAAGAAGGTAATTTTGCCCTATATGGCTTTGGTCGGGTGCGTCTGGGTAATTTAGATGCAGAAACTACGCCTGAATTTAAAGGCTTGCAAAAGCGCAAATGGGAATTAGAAGCGGGCATAGGTGCCAATTGGATTACTCCCTATGCACTCTTCACCGCCCGTATTGCTAGCGATATCACGGGCACCAGCCAAGGGCAAGAAATCCTGCTCTGGGCCGACTTCCCCATAGTACGGGAGCGATTTTTGTTTATGCCGGGCTTAGGCATGATGATTCGCAGCAGTAAGCTGGCCAATTACTATTTTGGTGGTGTAAATAACAGCGAAGCCACCAGCAGTCGGCCAGCCTACGATACCGGCCATACCGTATCGCCTATGGCTTCCTTGATCAGTAGTTATCGTATCAATAAAAATTGGATTGCTATGGCGGCCATCAGCTACGAGCAATATGATCAAAGCGTTCGCCATAGCCCTATTGTGCAACACCGAGGTGAACTCTACAGTCTGTTTGGCCTAGGCTACCACTGGTAAATTCACTTTTTTTACGGGCATGCCATGCCCATTATTAAGCAAAAATAGACATAAGAAACAAAGCGGCCAGCGGGGGAAATAAAGATAAACACTTCCCCTCAACTGGGCGCTTTGTTTTGAGCCTCCCCATTGTTGTCTTCTACAACTTTGGCAGGGGCGGGTAAAACATCAGTCAATCAAAGCAACCTCAGGCTCAACGCCTTCTAGCTTAACCTGCTCGATTTCAATAAAACGACGGGATATTTTATCGCTGGTAATGCTGACCTGCTGTACGTCGTCGTGTACTTGGCGTATATGCGTGGCCAGCTTTTTCATTCTGTCATCAAAGCGGGTGAATTCTTGCCCCAGTTTGCCAAGTGCTTCTTTGATAATATGTACTTGCTTGCGGGTTTCTACGTCTTTAATCACGGCTCTTGCGGTATTCAGCACGGCCATTAAGGTAGTTGGCGATACAATCCATACCCGTTTCGCCATTGCATGCTGCACCAACTCGGGGTGATAAGCATGAATTTCCGCAAATACCCCTTCAGCGGGAATAAACATGACCGCGCCATCAGCCGTTTCATTGGGGATAATATATTTACTAGAAATATCGTCGATATGCTTTTTAATATCGCCTCTAAACGCCTTCGAAGCGACTATTTTATCTACGCTGGTATCAAACATTCGATGGTAGTTTTCTAATGGAAACTTAGCATCTACCGCCACGGTTCCCGTTGGCTCAGGCAAGCGCAAAATACAATCAGCACGCGTGCCATTAGATAAAGTAGATTGAAACTCATACACCTGATTAGGCAGCACATTTCTAATTAAATGTTCAAGCTGCACTTCACCAAATGCACCACGGCTGCGCTTATCCCCTAGTAACTCTTGTAAGCTCACCACATTGGTGGTGAGGCCATCAATTTTCTTTTGTGCCTCATCAATGGTGGCCAAGCGTGCCATGACATTCGCAAAAGTTTCATTGGTTTTTTTGAAGCCTTCTTCCAAGCGCTCCGTCACTTTGCCAGAAATTTCACCCAATTTGGCATCCGCCATTTTAGTGAGTTCACCAACTGTAGCGGTTAGTTGTGTGGTGGTTAGTGCGAGCGCATTTTGCAATTGCTCCATTTCACGTACTGATTGCTCGGCCAGCATTTGCGATAGCTTCAGTAGAATTTCTTCCCGCAGCGCATCTTGCTTTCCTGTAAGCTGGCTAGAAATATCGCCCAATTGCTTCACCACTAACTCACGCGTTTCAGAAAGCGTTGTAGTTAATGACAGCCGCATGGTGGATAAAGATTCCGTTTGCGCGGCTTGTAATCGAGTTAAAGATTCGCGCGTTTCTTTTAATTCCTGGCCTACTCCACCGCGCACCCGTTCAAATGCTTCGGTCATGGTATCTCGCAGCCGTTCACCAGAGCGCATCACCGCATCAGAAAGCTGAGCCCCCTGCTGGGTTAATGCGGAGTGTGTGTTTTCTGTCTGCCGAACTAGGCCTTCATGCAAGTCCGATAGCATTTCTCTATGCTTCGCTTCCATGTCTTGCGTCAGCGTATCTAAAACATCTCTTTGTGACTGAGCAAGCTGCTGCAAGCGAGCAACCACCAAAGCACCAGCCAATAAAACCACCAAGGTGGTAATGCCAAACAATAGATCCAACATAGTGATTTCCTTTGCAGCAACCGCAGGATTGTAGGCGATGTACGACAGTAAGCCTATAATCACTTGCATGAGACCTCTGTTATTTACTTTATTTACGCTATTTAGCAGCGCTGTCCAAGCAACGGACATCGCCACCATTCAGCATGCCGCCCAACAATGGCTGGATCTATCCCTTGCCAACAGCACGGGCGTTCCCAGCTATAAACTCAGCAAAATCGATAACCGACTACAGCTCGCCCCATGTAAACAATACGATGTGAGCTTACCGAGTGGCTATCGTTTACTGGGCAACACCATGCTACGCATTCAATGCGTTGACGGCGCTAGCTGGGGGATTAATCTACCGGTGAAAGTATCGCTACTGGTAACTTACTATGTAGCCGCAAGGCCGCTCTCTGCTAATCAAGAAGTGGGCAGTGGCGATGTGATTGCCCAACAGGGTGATCTGGGCGCCCTACCTGGCTCGGTGATTTTAGACCCCGTTCAAGCCATTGGCCGCACGCTGAATACGGCAGTCGCCGCTGGCAAGCCCTTACGCCAAGAAATGCTTAGGGCATCGATGGTGATTCAGCAAAATCAAAAGGTACGTATTATCTATCGTGATAACGGCATCGAAGTGGCCAATGAAGGCATCGCCATGAATAATGCCGCCGAAGGCCAATCTGTGCGGGTTAGAATCAACAATAGTCGGCAAATGGTGCAAGGCATTGCCACGGCTACGGGCAACGTAGATGTAAGCAATTAGCCATTAAGGCCTAAGCGGGCTTGATGCAAACAAAGGTGGCAAGCTGGCCGTTTTTATCCTAAGCTCGCCTTTTTGCTTGAATTGGCCCTTCCCGTGCTGCCTAGTAAACTGAGCCCTATCCTTCTTTGCTCCTTGCTTGCTGCCTGCGCCAGCACCCCCATCATTGCCCCACCACTTCCTAGCGCTAACCCAGCAAGTGCACCGGTTGCCGTGATTAGCCCCACGCCAAGCCCTATTCCTAGCCCACCTGTTATTACGCCCCCCCCCGTAGTCGTTGTAGCGCCACCACCTGCGCTTAAATCTATCAGCCAATTAGAAGCACAAGCGCTGCTCAATAAGCTGCTGCCGGCCAAGATCAGCGAGCGTAATGGCTGGAGAAACGACCTGCTAGATGGCTTTACTGCACTCAAAATCCCCTACACCCCAGAGTATTTTTGCGCTGTAATGGCGGTGATTGAGCAGGAATCAAGCTGGCAAGGTGATCCCCCCGTGCCAGGCTTAGGCAAAATTGTTTGGAAACAAGTTGAAGAAAAAGCGGGTAAATATCATATCCCGCTAATTGCGGTGCAAACGGCGTTATTAAAAAGCTCGCCTAATGGCAAAAGCTATAAAGAGCGCATCGATAAGCTTCAAACAGAAGCACAAATGAACGCGGTGTTTGAAGACTTAGCGAGCGATGCCAAACGATTGAGCCTGCCCTTTAATATGAGTAACCCCATCCGCACCGGTGGCCCGATGCAAGTCAGCGTAGAATTTGCTGAAGGGCACGTACGTGCTTGGCCTTATCCATATGCCCGACGTGGAAGTGTAAGAAGCGAAGTCTTCAGCCGTAAAGGAGGGGTTTATTTTGGCACGGCCATTTTACTGCAATACCCAGCCCCTTACAGTAAGATGATTTATCGCTTTGCCGATTTCAATGCAGGCCGCTATGCCAGCCGTAATGCGGCTTTTCAAGCGGCACTGAATAAGCTGACTAATGGCAGTATGGATTTAGATGGCGATTTACTGCGCTATGAAAACGGCAACCCAAGCCGCCAAAGTAGCGGCACAGAAAAAGCGCTGCAATCTATGGGTAAGCGCTTAAATTTAAGTCATGAAGAAATCCGCCGTGATTTACGGCTAGAAAAGCTCAGCGGATTTGGCCAAACGCCACTTTATCAACGTTTATTTGCCCTAGCAGGCAATATGCCGCGTGAAGCACTGCCACAAATTGACTTAAAAAGCCCTAAAATCACGCGCAAACTCACTACCGAATGGTTTGCCAAACGCGTCGATGGCCGCTACCAAACCTGCCTTAGCCGCGCCCCCGCCGCTTTTTAACTTGTTAAGGTAAGGGCGCGGCATACCGTGCCCTAATGCCAAAACGAATGAGATAAGCCTCTATGCAAGCAAGTAAGTAATTTTAATCTAACCGACTATTTAAAGCATATTGCCTACCAAGGCCAATATCCATTGGCGCCACCGATACCGCCGCTTTGCAAGCCTTGCTAGAAAGCGCGCCCACTTACCGTTTATTGGTAGAAGGGCATTTACCTCAAGCCACGGCCGCTATCGATGCCATGCAATCCCTGCCACCTAACACGAGTCCTAGCAGCCTGTCGGACTTAAGCGATCGTAGCGAGGAAAAGACCGGTTTGAAACAGATTTCGCGGGTTTTTGAGGCGAATAAGCTGGCTATTCAACGAGAAAATGCGTGAAATATGGCCAAATCCGGCTTTTCCGTAGTAGATCAGTCTTAAGTCCGACAGTCTGCTAGACTTTTCCGAGATAAAAATCACCGTAAGCTTTGATACTTTCATCCAGACCGCATGGGCAGATCATGGTGATCATCCTCAGGATGTTGCCACAAGGCTCGCTACAGCCATGATTGCGCCTCAATCCAGCACGCAGACCTTGGCACTGGCAAGGTTGATTTGCCATGTGTACGGCGAACATTTAGCTCAATGGCAACAGGGCATTGATTTACTGAATAGTTTGCCAGCGACAGACGCCGTTGCTGCTGATGCTACTCGCCTTAATTGCGCCATTTTGAGCTATGCATCCGGCCAGAGTGCGGTATTAGCAACACTAAGTGCCGCTGAGCAAGCCCATGTTTTTGCCAATACCAGCAGTATTTTCGCCGCACAAGGCGCTATTGATCGCGCAATTGAGCAATTCATTCAGGCGCTAGCGATTGAAGAGCCGCTACCTACTCCTGTGCACCGCGCCCTCGCTATCGCTGGCAACGCACTGGCCTGTACGCTGGAAGAAATTAAGCCGCGCACTGCGGCAGAAACCAATGCGATGATTTTGGCCGCGCAAAGCACACTGAAATATTGGCAACTAGCCGGAACATGGCTAGAAGTTGAGCGCGCCTATTACCGGCTCTGCCGCAGCTTATTACAAGCAGAGCAGATCAATGCCGCCTTGAGCAGTGCCCAAAGCTGCCTTAGTCTTTGCCTGCAAAACAAGGCTCCCGCTTTCGAGTTGTTTTTTGCCTATGCCATCTTGGCTATTACACAAAGTAAGTTAGGCAATGGCGAGGCTTTCACTGATAATCATCAGGCTGCCCGTGCATTTTTTAAGCAGCTGCCCGTAGACGAGCAGCCCTGGTGTGATGCAGAGCTAAAAGAGCTGGCAGCAGTCGAGGAGCATCACGCAGTGAATGGCCATTTTCCGGCTCCGCCCTTCGGGTTTAGCCCATTTTTGGGGCGGAACGAAAGTTAGAAATCGCTCATGGTACTCGTACCATGTCGCAATTTTCTCCTTGTTTAGCCCCAAAACTGGGCCAAACGCAGCCGTGAATAAAACGTCAACAGACCCTAGGAGAACAGAATCAAATAAAGTAGAAAGCGGTAGCCCTGACGCACGCTATGCCATCGTAGAATTGCAAAAAACCACGGGCACGCCCCACTAATCAGCGTGCCATATAAGCATAAAGCTATGGCAAAACTAGCACTAGCTAGAGGCAGGGCTGACTGGTATATTGCACTGCAATCAGGATACATATCCTAACAAAGACACACTCCACCAGTTTAGCGCTGACTGATACATAAAAGACGAATGTTCCTTTATCTCTTAGCAGGCGTTTTTATGAGTATTGCCTTTTATTCAAAAATATATTACTGCTTATAATAGATTTGATATTGAGCAAATAGTTACCCTCTCTCATCCTGAGATTGTTTTTAAAAATATATCCAATGGTCAAATCACCGCCGGAGCCATTGGTATTGCTGCTTTTCAGGATATGGTTCTTCAAGCTGCGGGCATGTTTATATCACGCTCACAAACAATAAAAAGCACTAGTCAATCCGCAAAATTAACTCTGGTAGATATTCATTATCAAGCCGTTTTAGCCATTAATTTAGCTAATGGGGTGAAAGCCGGGGAAAAGCTTTCATTACAAGGACAATCTGAGTTTGAATGTAAAGATAATAAAATATTTAGACTAACTGATATTATTTAATGCCTTGGGTTTTATACTGCCAGATATAGACGTGAGCACAAATATTCGCCCAGCCCACACAAATTCAATACTCAACCTGATAGGTAAGCATTATGCCATTCACCATCCGGCCAGCCTTGCCTACCGACGCAGCAGCAATTGGCCAAGTTCGTGTGGCTGCATGGCAGGCAGCTTACGCCAAATTTATGCCTTATGATTATTTGGCTGCACTAGACCCTAGTACAAATATAGAAGCGCTGAAGCTAAAGCTGGAGCAGCTTTCACCGCACTTTTATTTGTCCATCGCTGAAAAAGCACAACAAGTCGTTGGTTTTTATTTATTAGGCACACCGCGTTTTGAATGCACGGCAAATACTGCGGAGCTTTGGGCGCTGAATATTGCCCCGCACGCTTGGCGCAAAGGCGTGGGTAAGCGGCTGGTGATGGATGCTATTGCTAACGCTCGGCGTTTTTCTCACCAGCAGATTTTACTTTGGTGTATTTCAGATAACCTCAGCGCACGCCAGCTTTATGAGCAATGTGGTTTTTGTGTCAACGGGCAGCAAAAAACCGACAGCAGACTCACTGGCGACCCCCTGCATGAAATTTGCTATGCGCTCAAACTATAGAGTGGACACAACTGCCCACCTATGATTACCCTGCCATTTTTACAATTGCCACGCAATCTTCTAACGTCAGCTTAACGCGCTCGCCCAAAGGGAAGGCCTTATGCTTAGGCAGAAGCTCGCTTATCGCCTGCGCCACTTCATCAGCATTTAGCCCGTAGCTGGCTAAATGCGTTGGCAGCCCCATGCGCTCAAAAAAATCAACCGTGGCATCAATGGCTGCATGCGCAACTTCTACATCACTGCCCACCAAGCCCCAAACACGCCGACCATATTGCGCCAGCTTCAGCAACTTATCGTCAAAACAATAACGCAATAAACTTGGCAAGATCACCGCCAACGTTTGTGCATGATCTAGCTTGTAAAGGGTTGTTAGCTCGTGGCCAATTGCATGGCTTACCCAATCCTGGGGCTGGCCAGCGCCCACCAAACCAAACAGCGCTTGATTAGCACACCACATAAAATTAGCGCGAGCATCCAGATCCTTTGAGTCTGCCAACGTACGTGGCCCCACTTCAATTAAGGTAGACAGCAGGCCTTCGGCGTAACGATCTTGCAAACGTGCCTCAGCGGGAAAGGTGAGATATTGTTCAGTAGTATGGATAAACGCATCCACTACGCCATTACCTACTTGACGCGGTGGCAGGCTACACGTTAGTTGTCGATCGAGCACTGCAAAGCGCGGGAAAACCAGTGCATTTTTAAATGACATTTTATCTTGCGTAGCACGGCGTGAAATAACCGAAGCAAAATTACTCTCTGCGCCTGTAGCGGGTAAGGTCAATACCACGCCGATCGGCAAGGCATCATGCAGTGGTCTGCGATTGCCAACAATCAGCCAAGGATCAATCCCAACATCCAGCCGCGTTGCCGCCGCAATAAACTTGGCTCCATCCACCACCGAACCGCCGCCCACGGCTAAAACCCAATCTACTTGTGCGGATTTAGCGAGCGACACCGCATTCAACAACGTTTCGTATTCTGGGTTGGCTGCTATCCCCGCAAACTCAAATACTTCACGCCCAGCTAAAGCCGCCAATAGCGCTGGGTAAGTGCCATTTACTTTAATACTACCGCCGCCATACACCAGCAACACCCGGGCACTTGGAGGGATTTCATGGGCAAGTTGTGCAAGCTGACCCTGCCCAAAGTGGATACGTGTCGGCGCGTAAAAGCTAAAGTTTTGCATGGGGTTCTCCTCTACCAATATGTAAGCTTACGCTGATTTACATTAAAAAGGATGGCGCAGTAGGAATACCGCAAGCAATGCATATGCGCCAGATCAAATATTTCCAAGCGTTATTAAGGTGCGTAAACTTCGCTACTTAGCAAATAGCCTCAAGGCCTTTTCAATATGTCACTCAAAGCAACTTGGTATCAAGACAAACTCAAGAAAAAAGCCAAGCGTGGCTTTAATGGTTATCCAATCGCAACCGTCACCTATTATGGGCCCAATGATCAATTGGCTAATAAAGTAGCCGTCGGCATTATTTTAGAAGAAGAAGGCGAAGTGACCGCGCTGCAAAAGTGGTTTGCTGATGAAGGCGATATTCGCAAGAATGCTAAGGCGATGGCTGAAGTGATCGCTTTTATCGCTCATCACAGCGCTATGTCTGTGATTTCCCGAGCCTGTAAATCTTTCTGTGTAAATGCCTGTGGAATTAATGGTGGCCGTTTAGGCGGTCACCAAATTCTATAACGAAACGATTTAGCGCCATTCGC
>Ga0247722_10000285_pt1 | contig 32654 bp, 34 predicted proteins | sample MSEWelMarce3H_FC_FD_189094 | JGI IMG/M metagenome (GOLD analysis project Ga0247722, IMG submission 189094) | Subsurface sediment microbial communities from gas well in West Virginia, United States - MSEEL Well Study Marcellus 3H_FC | ecosystem: Environmental > Terrestrial > Deep subsurface >... | reverse complement strand
TATCAGTACCAATATTGTAACTGGCGTCACCGAGATCTAATGTAAGGGTATTGTAAACACCAGTAAAATCTGATGTGGAAGATGCCAGTAGGTATGTATCATCATCAATGTTGTTAACTCTAAATGACACAACGTCGTTTGTAGGGTACTGTGTAGCAGATACATCCTTGTATGTCCATGCGGATGCGAATGGCAATGGGCGAGTCTCGAGAGTATTTGAAGCAGTACTAAGAGCAGGCCAGTTTAATACGTAATCATTGAGGTCAGTATCAGGACCAACTGCCATAAAACTAAAGTCTACGGCGAAGCTCAACGAGGTATCGTACAGGAATTTTAAGGCGTTTTCCCCATTCTTGTACAAGAAGCGTAAATTAGCCGAACCATTCGTAGCGGACTCAGACACTGTAATGTTTGTTAAATCAGCCTCGTACCAATTGGTGCCCCCGTTTGGCGTGTACTCTGTAGATAAAGTGTATGTGTTTGTATTAACCTGGCTGTCAATGTAATATATGAGTGGTACAGGGCCAAGACCTGTAGACCAGAGATCCGAGCCAGCCTGAGTAAATGAAGTGGTTATAGTACCGCTATTCTGTGCCAGATTGGCTTCGTTATCCTTGAAACGGAGACGGATTGTCTGACGGTACTGTGTGCCTGAATAAGATTGGGTATTAACACCTGCTGTGTCTGTATCGTAAATAGCACCAGCTACGTAAGTTTCGAAATTCGAAGTCTGATCCATTGTTGCAGTTAATGTATCGCTATTATCGAGTCCAAAAGCAACATTAAAATATAAATCATCATATCCGTTAGCACTAGCGTCCCATGAGCCGAGTTCATATCCTGTATTTGGTTTAGAGAGACCTGTAGCTACGTTTTGGAAATACATAGTAGAGTCATTGTTATTATAGTATGTTGGATCGTTAGTCCACGACTCAGCAACATAACCCTGCGAAGAGATGAGAGGACGAGTATTTGTTGCGCTTTCTAAAGATGGCCAGAAGAACTTATTGTATGAAACGTCAGGGAATACCTCGTCTCCGAGATCCAGGACAGCGTTTGAACCATAAGATTCTATGTAGCCAACGTGCTTAGCCGCTACATTTCCAATATTGTTAAAGCAGTTGTCAGTGCTTGTAAAATCAATACGTTTAGATGCGCCAAGTACATTGAAATAGGCAACAGAGCCAGGAGTATCAAACGTAACATTCTCAATGTTAACGTCAGCGCTGCCAGCATTTACCTTAACAATACGCAGAGCATAATCTTGGATGCTTTCTGTATAGTCGTAACCACCATCTACATGAAGTACCTTAAGACCAGACTCTGTGCTGCGACCAACTGCTCCCTGTGGATAACCAAGAATGACCTTCTGGTTGCTGTATGGCTGAATGTACAGGCTTGAAAAGCGACCGGTTAAGTACTGATCGGTTGATGTACTACGTGTACGTATAATAAATGCCTTGTTAACAGCTACGGTACTGTCGTTACCAAACACAGTGACATCATTGGCTATTGCGTTGTCAAGGTAGCAGGAGCCTACAAGATAAGTCAATGGCTCTGCTGTGTCTGAGATGTAATATGAGTATCTCTGCGATGTTAAGTTTATAATAGTAGAATATATAGCTACAGCTGCATTTACATTGGGGTCAGTTACTACTCTTGTAAACGGATAAATACATTTTTTACCATGCGGCAAGTTGAAGATGTTCTGTCCGCCAAAATAAAAATCACCTGTAAATACTCGTGTACCATTCATGCTAGAAAGATTAATAAGTTCCGTACCATAAAGGCTGCTTGGGGTAGCACTTTCTGGATTACTGTTGTATACAGCGTTTGTAAGAGGAATATACGCACCATAGCTTGACACAAAATAATGAGATCCCCATACATAGATAGTCTGCGAGAACTGACCTGAACATGCTGAATTTCCGTATACCTGAAGGTTCAGCTCGATATCAGGTATGTTTTGGAATTCATATTGTCCGTCAAGGCAGATTGTACCCTTGCGACCGGTGGTATCGTCTGCGCCTGTATTGCTTGTGCTAATGTAAGACTTGTAAGTTGTTAAACCGGCGGCATTAAAGTCCCATGTACCTGCTGTGAGATGGTATCTGTTGTAATCAGCGCGAAGTGTAACTGTTCCCTGATTGTCAAAAACCTTATTTAAATGGTTAGTCAGATAGAGGTCGTTCTGCTCACTTGGAGTTTCGAAGTTCAAGGTGAAGCTACCAGTACCAGTAAGACCGATACATGACGAACCTGATGCCGAAGGTACACGGTATGTAGTGCCGTAGCATGTAATATTCTCATCGTTGCCAAGAGATACATCAACACCCTTTTGGAAATCTGCATTCTTAAAGTTTACATACTGTGTAGTTCCAGCAGATAAGTCGAAGCGAGAGTCTTCTGTGTGACCGAAATAGAACTTAGGACGGTACGTGTTGTCGGCGTAGAAGTTGTACCAATAAGTACCTGGGCCATTGTATAAAGGAATGGCTGAAGGCGAGCTTGTCGAACCTACAATGTATGAGTTTTCAAGCATCAGATTGTAAGAATAATCAGTTGTGGTGTTAGGGTAGTAGCTGAAAAATGTGCTACCCGTCCAAGTGCCCTGCGTTGCGGCCTGATTTAAGATGTTGTTACCTGCGTTGGCCGTAAGTACAAGACCTCCGCTGATGTTAAACTCATCTATTGTGTTAAAAACGTATGATCTTCCTCCTACCTGATTGTTACGGCCAATAATGTAACCAGTCCAGTTGACATTACCATCTACTGGATTTCCACTGGCATCACGAACCTTCGAATAAGTTACGTTACCACCGTCTACGTAGAGCTCAATGTTTGTATCTGTAGCCTGGTATGTTGTAAATCTAAGATCGAAACTGATTGGATCTGTGTTGGATGTACCGAAGACATAATTGCCAGGATCCAGTTCAATCGTACCGTTCTTAATAACGGAAACGTTCTCATAGAGTGTATCGTAATTGTCATACGTGCCAGGACGATGATGTATAAGCAAGGTTGAATCGCTGTCGTACTGGCTGTAGCTTGCTGATGGTGAACCAGTTATACCAAGTATACTATTAGGAGACTGATTCTTAGACTGATTTTCGCGTGGTAAAAGAGTTGTGTTAGTAAAGAATACATTACCAGTGTTTCCATTCAGTGTAAACAGTGTATTTTCACTAATGTTACTAGCAGGCTCAGTGTACTCAGATAAGTAACAATTGTCAAAATATAAAGTCTTACCTGATGCTACGGTTGCTATAACTTCGTGAATAAACGACGAGTATATTACCGTAACATTACCAAGAACATTCATATAAGGAATACGATCCATGTTTGATAATATTACAGAAATATCTGTATTTGCCATACCGAGGTTAAACGTACATTGATTACACATGCTTATACTGGAGAGAGGATACGAGAATACATCCGCTCCAATATCGTACCAACCGAGATTAACTGTAGAGTTACTAAATGTTAGCTGTTGCCTTGGCAATGTGGTGTTGATAGGACCGTTGTCTGAGTTGACCCAGAGTGTGCTGTTATTTATGAAAAATAATGACGTTGATGAGCCAATTAACTCAATGTTAAACGTATCAATATCCTCTGTATCAACCGTGTAAGAAGTAACATTGTTAAGTGTTAAACGCTGTCTATTTACAAGAGAACCTGGATTAGGAAGTCTGAATTTGCTTTGGCGGTTAAGCGTAGTGTCAGATATAGTAAAATTAGTATTTCCGTTAGATGTGAAATTTACACTTAAGACAGTATTTACTGTTCCAAATGTATAATTTCCACCGGTGCCTGTAAATGTTACTGAAGTAGATTGTGTTCCGACAGTAACTGAACCACCAGTAAAAGTATTGGAATTGGTAGTATCTATAAAAATAGATGACATTTATAACTATCTGGAGAAAATAATATTTAAGTGATAATCACAATCGAACATAAGTATTTTATCTTCTTAAATTTTAATAATTTTTATATTATAAATGGTTCGTCGTAATACTGTTTTAGCTGTAGCTCCAGAGAATGTTGTTAATGTAGCGCCTGTTGTTAATGTAGCTCAAGTGGTTAATGTAGCTCCAGTGGTTAATGTATCGCCTGTTCCTACGACAGTAGCACCTGTAGTACATTCTCCTATAATCGTTAGTTCTTCTGTAGTTAAGAATCACAAAAAGAGTCCCGTTGTTCCTTCAAAGACAAAGGAGGAGATTAAAGGCGAAAGAGCTTAGCAATCAAGCTAAAAATTAATAGGCGCTTCTATAACGTGCTGTTTGATATTGTTCAAGTAACTCGGCAACTTTTAGAGCTGTAGGATCAAAAATCATGTTAATGTCAGAATCAGACACAGTAACAGGTTTATTCTCTTCTTGAGGAGTATGCAATTTAATAGATTTCTTATTAAATGTAACAGATCCTACGTCTTTATTTACAGCATCCCATATTTTTAACGGAATAGACTTGCTTCCTGCAGACAAGTCTGTTAAGTTATCTCTAATTTCGGCAATAAATTTCACTCCATTTTCACGTTCTTGTTCATCGTTTACAAGTTCACTCTCTATTTTTAGAATAATTCTATTGTATCCCTTGCTCATGCTTTCATGAGCCGATGCGGTTTCAGCAGGATTTTTACTGTTAAGCCATAGGTTCAATCCGCTAACAGAACTTGTTAAAATAATAACAACAATACCAATACCGATACTTGGTCGATAAAGCAAGAGATTAGCCCCTTCTAGAACGGTTGCCAAGGCACCGCAAATGATAACTGTAATTGTAATGTAGTTAAATTGTTTGTAATAATATTCTTGAGCTTTGCTGTGACATGTACTGTATATCTTTGATATGTGTGTCCACTCGTTGAGTTTTTTTATTTTATGTTCTGTCCAGTTATTCATTAGAGATTAACTATTATTTACATATAAACTTAAATATCAATTTAAAAATATAAACTATAATATATGATCTTCAGTCAGATCGCAGTTACAGTATTACTTTTGATTACGTTGGATATGTTATGGTTCCAGCTTTCCATGGACACTATATATCGTCCTATATTTACAAGAATCAACGGGATTTCGAGTTACATGAATATTCCCAGCGCTATTCTGTCTTGGATACTTATTGCTATAATGATAAACATGTTTGCTAAGAGCAATAGAGACGCCCTGTTACTTGGATTGTTGAGTTACGGTATCTACAATGCTACAAATTTTGCAACCATTAAATATTGGACAGCAAGTGCTTTTATTGCTGATACGTTATGGGGTGGTATTGTATGTATGTCGGCTTACATCTTATTACCAAAGATGATGGCGTTATCGCCGATTTAAAGCTTATTTCCTATGTAAATGCAACGAAACCATGCTAATTAAGAACGGACAAGCAAAGATATCAGAATATATTCGAGCAGACATGTCCGATGCTCCAATAAAATTCAAAGATGCGATGATCTATGGTCTAAATTCTGGCAAGCGTATTAGATCATTGCTTGTGCTTCCCCGGAACAAGAAAACAGAAGCGTTAGCAATAGAATACATACATTCTGGTTTAACAATTATGTATGATATGATAAATCATAAACAAATTAGAAGAGGGATGCCATCATTACATTTAAAGTATGGGAGTTCTACGGCTGGAATTGTGTCGAATTTATTAATTTTAAGAGGTTTAAAATACTCTGGCTCAGATGAAATTACACGTTTAACGCAATTAGCACTGGAAGAGATGACATCTGTTAACACAGATACAAATGCCCCTCCAAGGACACAAATAGAAAAAATAAGAGCACACGTTAGCAGAATGTTCGTTATTGCGTTTTTACTATCAGATTTAAAGATTGAAATAGCTACAGATATAGGCGAGGCTTTTGGTTTCTGTTATTATTTAGCAAATAGAACAATATCAGACGAAACTGATTTGTTGTCTGATAAAAGATTGGTTTTAGATTATTTCACTGAAAATATGAAAGTTGCAGTAACTGGTTTTACACGTCATAAGATGTGGACACCACTACTGAAGGAATTAACAAGTTATATTTTAGCCAAGTTTGATCGCAATAATTAATATAAAATTATGATTATATGACAATAATTAATAATATCGAGATTGATAATATTAAATATACTGTAAATCCTGTTAAGTCAGCTTTATTAAATAACGATCCTATTGAGGATAAGTTGCATGTGGTTATCGTAGTTTCGAATCCAAGCAATTTTGCTACAAGATACATATTAGCTCGTGAATTTATAAAGAGAATGAGTGCGGAGGAGGCTAATGTAGAATTATACATTGTCGAGCTTGCGTATGCGAACCAGGGATATCATGTAACGGAGAAAGATAATGTTAAGCATTTAAGGTTAAAAGGCATAAATCCTCTTTGGCATAAAGAAAACATGATAAACATTGCAGTTCGTAGGCTGTTGCCACCGACCTGGAAGGCTATGGCATGGATTGACGCTGATATAGAATTTGAAAACCCTACATGGGCTACGGATACACTGAAATTATTAAATGGACAGTACGATGTATTGCAATTGTTTAGCCATGCTTGCGACATGGACAATGACGGATACTCTATGAACGTATTCAATAGTTTGGGCTATTGTGCTGTAAAACATACTGAAAAAGGAATTAATCACGCAGGAGTTAACTACCCTCATCCTGGTTTTGCTTGGGCTATTACACGTAAGGCCTACGAGCGCGTAGGAGGACTGTACGAGCAAGCTATTCTTGGAAGCGGTGATCATATTATGGCGAAATGTATATTAAACCAAGGACTGAAATCTATTGTACAGGAATCACATCCTGATTATATCTCTTCTGTACTTGCGTATCAGGAAAAAGCAAAAACATTAAGACTTGGTTATACGCCAGGGGTTATTCGCCACCATTTTCACGGAAGTAAAAAGAATCGCAAATATACGGAACGTTGGCAAATATTAGTTAAATGGGATTATTCGCCAGTTAAACATATTACCACAAACGCTGACGGGTTGCTAATTCCTACAGAGTGTTGTCCTGTTGGTTTATTAGATGATATAGTTGATTATGGGAAGGAGCGTAATGAAGACGAAGGTAGACAAACAAAGTAAATATTAGGCTTAAAGATTAAAGCTTAAAGATCAGCATTGGCTTCAGCGGCGTCTACGGCAACAGAGATCTTATTCAGATCTGAAATGACTTCGGCAATCGCGGCATTAATTAGCAGTTCTGACGTAGACCTATCGTCTGATACGATTGCTGCCGGCAAGCTTGCGCGTACTTCCTTGTTAAATTCGTCAGACTCTGGGATCTTGACGAACAAGATAATTTGAGAAATTAGGCGGTGTGGTACTTTGTAATATACCGCTGTATTTTCCCACAACGACAGTCGGTCACCGATAATATGATCAAGTAGCTCAAGAACCTTGACACTGACAGCGTGGTGGAGCCCGTCATCCAGCAGAACTTGATACTTCCCGTCTTCGCGCGTGTTTAAGTTTACATCAACGTTCATTGGAATTGTCAATTGTGTAGACCATCCAGATTCCCCGGTTTCTTTATGAACAACATCAGATCCAGTACGTGTTAGCTCCTGGTTAAATAGATTCAAATTTACGATAAACGTATTAATTGCCTCTTTCATCGCACGCGCCGGAGTCCATTTACCGTTGTATTGAAACATCAGATCAATACCGTAAGGCTTGCCGAACTTGTTATGATAGTTCATCTTTCCGTAGATTCCCTCTTCCTCCGAAGGAGCCATGAGAAACATGTCCTTCGCACCAGGCTGACCCTCAATCTTGCGACGAAGTGTAAAATCAGCGTTCACAATCGGATGAGTATCTACAAATACAGGATTCATAACCCAACGGTAAGAAGAACGACAAGGGTTACCAGCAGGGTCTTCCTTGCCGTTTGCCAGACGAGGCTTAAGGATCGTGTTTACGTGCTTTCCGTGCTCAATCATTGCCATTTTTCCGTTGTATACGAAAACCTCGCTGATACGGCTTTTAAGCCCCTCTGACTCCTCATTATTGTATGCCCAAGGATCGTTGACGGTTGCGCGGGTAAAAACAAAAGGTTCAAGGTCGCGTGCGTAAATCATTACCGGAGAAGATCGGGTGTTAACGAATGGCTTGCTGATACGGGAGATAGGATCAGGCTCATCAGAGTAGGGTGCGCATAATGCGAAAAATACTTTACGGAGTTCATTGTTCACCAGCAGTGGAGACATTTCGGAATTAATAGCTTGACGGGACATGTGAAGTGAGAGCATGGGAATTGGAAACTTAGTATTACATGCGAGTGTAGTGAACTTTTGGTGCTTCGAATTAATACGAGGGATCTTAAGATTCATAGACAGAAATTCGTAATCGTCAAGATCCAAATGCATATCAAATATGTAGCTTTTAAGGAAGTTTAGCATCATTCGCTGGATTCCGTTAATTATAGAAGGATGGTACGCATAGTCCTTGGTTTGAAGGCGTGTAAATTTATTGGTATGTGTAATGCTAAGAGATGATTCCATGATGTTGCTTATATATAAGAAATAAGATCAATTTTTGTTGAGTTCCCTTTTTTATTTTACGTATGGACAATATAATGAGTGGTATTCATAACAAGAATCTGTTATTCTACAGTTTACATCCGAACGATGCTCTTAGCAAGCAATGTATAGAATATTTAGATAAGTTTCCAGTGTTGAACAAACAGTTCATTCGTATTTGCATCCATGATCCCCGTGACTTTACCCGTCCGCCAACCAATATTAGATTGCCAAAGGTAGTAGAGGAATGTAAACAAAGAGGGTTAATTCCTATACTGGCCATTGCCGGTTTAACGGAACCAGTATTTGCTCAAGCTGCTATAAGCTGGATGAAAGAAAGTTCATTGAACAAAACGGATCTTTTAGCCAGTAACATTCACGGTACCGGCATAGCTGATAATTGCTGTACAATTGAGCAAGCGGCGCAGAGCGGAAATTCCTTGTTTGACACCGATTATAATATTGGTTTCAGTAACGGAAGAGGAGAGTTTAATAAAGGTTACGCAAGCATCGATGAGGCTTGCGATAACAGAATTGTTACATATGATGAAAACAGTGACCGTAAATCTGCCTCGTCTGATATTGCTAAACGTATGGAACAGCTGAAATATTCACGTGACGCTGACGTGCCATCGCAACGGCCGGTACCACAGGTACCTCAAATGCCACAAATGAATGGCGGCAGACAGATGCCTCAAATGCCCCAGATGCCACAGATGTCTCAAATGCCACAGATGTCTCAAATTCCCCAGATGCCTCAAATGCCACGCATGCAACAACCAATGGGACGCAACAATAATTGGTAATTTATCTAAGGGAATTCTCCCCAAGTGTCAGCCGCGGCCAATTCCTCGAAAAAGATGCGACGACGGGCATTTTCAATAATTACAGGAACCATGGCGGCGTCATAATCTGTACAATAATAAAGATCCGCGCAAATCTCTTCCGGAGTATAATACTTTGATTCATAATAAGGGTTATTGATAATCTCATATACCCCCTTAGTGATATTCATACATTCGAATGAAGGATATTCACACATAACAAGACTTTCAGGCGCGCGACGAACTTGTACAACAATACCAATACATAAATCACAATCTGTCATGCGAGCAGGCGGTAGATACATAGCCGTAGATACAGAGAGGATAGTTAGAAGAAAGACAGAAGAATTGAACTGAAACTTCATTGATGATTAATTGTAAATAATGTATCAATTTTTATCTTTTCCTCTTAAAAATATTTTGCTAGCATTTATAAATGAGTCTGCCACCAACGGATATTGGCAAGTTTCGTAAGACATTGGACGATATGATTTCAAATGTAAAGCAGTGGCTTACGCGCGAGCAGTTAATTGCTATTGATAAGTTCGAGTACAAGTTGAACGCCGGCATGAAGATAGATCCGCGCGGATCTATTAATTTGTTTGTCGATTCTGTGAAGGAGTTTGCGTTTGAAATTATGTCTGATAACGAGGCGTTTTTTATCTCTAATGATTTTAATATAGATTCGGAGTTTGTAGAGTTACGTTCGCAGATTAGAGGATGGTGGCCTGATATCAGTGAAGATAAGAAGGATTATATTCGTAAGCGTATTAAGTTACTAATCATGCTCGGTGCTATCTGCACAAAGAATGAGGAGTTGCGCGTAATAATTAATAAGTTCCGTGATCCTGAGAATCCATTGGTATACTAATCTAGTAATTCATTAACAGAATCTGTAGATGATTCATCATTATCTTGATTAACAGATAATGACGATTCATGTGCGTTCCGATCACATAATGCCCGACGCAAATCATCTATATTTGTGTATATGTTACATCCGTGTGGTAGTTGTGTGTAATTCCTGACGAGTACTTGCGATACAGTAACGGATAACATCATATTATTTTCAAATACTGAAATTTTAGACATGTCCAATAATAAGGAGCCTGTAAATTCCGTTGTTAAATGTGCGTCTGTTACATAGAGTGGAGCTTTATTACTGTCAAAAAACTTTGTCCATGAGCCAACTGTAAGATTTACCCAACCGTTTGTAATAATTTTAATATGATTCATTCCTTGTTCATTAGCAAGGGAATGAACAATTTCATCTATCTTTTCTAACTTTGTAGTTGCTGTATCTGACAGTTGAAAACGTAGTTTACTATCATCCGTTATACCATACGGACACAGCACTAACCCTGTTTGCACACGCAATGGACGATTATTGTAAACTAACGCGTTCTTGGATTCACTTATACCAACTGTATTTATTTCATTAATCTTTGGAATGGGTTGTGTCATTGCTTTCACCTCATTTAATCATCATTTTTCGAGTAAAATACCGCTTAGAATATTTTTAGAATATAAAAACTCTCCAGTTATTACTGAAGCTGTACAAGGACGCTCCGCCATCACAAGAACTTTTTCAGCATGAGAATCAAATTTATTTAAGAGTAAACTTGTAAACGCCACTCTGTAATGTATCAAAATCTTTCTCTGTTCTTCTGTTAAAGGTCGATCGAAAATCCCTGCCCATCTTATCCAACAAGGATGAGTAGAATATTGCTGTTGTATATATAATGGATATCTTTTTAGCTCCGGTATGGGCTGAGGTTTGTTGCCTATGAGTTTCGCGTATATTTCAAAATCAGTTCCAGGTTCCGCAAAAGCAGTTATGTCTGAAACTTTGGAAGCTGTAAGATACTCGAGTACTTTCCAGACTTGTGCTTCGTGCCTTGATGTTAATATGAATCTTAGAACATTATAATCATTGCCAAACTTGTCTATCCATAAAGCAAACATGGTCGGATGTAATTGCATTTAATTTTCTAAGTTAATTATCGTCTAAATCAACGTATTCATTGAATATATTAATAATATTAACGATTGATTGCAAATCTGTGCCTTGGTTAACACCTGGAATAAGAGGAGGAGTATCATTGTTTAATTTTGTTATAAGAGAAATTGTACCGAAAAAGAAATTATCCATAAATTCGTTGAAAAAGAAATCTTGTACACTCTTTGCTTGAGCTGAATCTATTAAACTGTTTACAATTTCATACATATCGGTTACCGTCATTGGCAAAAGATCTTCAGGCGAAACTGGATTCTCCGGCTCATTTAAAATATCCGCTAAAACAATGCGCAGTCTACCACTTATTGTTCTATTATTAATATTTAAATAGGATGGCTTCTTGCGACATAATTTGTTTACATGTGTCTCAAATATTTTTGCTAACTGCTTGTCTGCCACGCCATCGTCTTCCCAGTTGCTTAAATCTTCTTCCGCTCTCCGAAGAACCAACGATGGTATCATTAATAGAAATGTATCACGGTCTTCCTTGTTTAACTTTTTGAGAGCAGAGTCAATGAAGTCATAAAATATATCTTTTATAGATCCGTTTAACTTATCCATGTCTTCCATATTATTTTTAAACAGTACATTCAAAACACTTAATAACTTATCTCCTGTTAATCCGGACAGGAATTTGTTAATGGAAGTTGGAGTAGGTGACGCCACTCGGAATCCTATTTTAACAAATGTATCAATCTCCGCACGTGTAATTTTATGCGCCGAAGATGCGGGAGCAGGCGGAGGCCGAGACGAAGAAGATGAAGACGAAGACGTGGGAGCAGGCTGAGACAGAGAAGAAGCTGGAGAACCAGTACGAGGAAACATGATTTCATAATGTAAACCTCCAACGCCTCTTACAGACCGATTGTGAAATATATAAACTGTTCCTCTTGGATTTTTAACTTTATGCCCAGAGTGATGAGTTAGCACAGCGTTATCCCTTTGTAATACAATTATGTTCACATTATGTAATACGGCAAGAGCCGTAATTTCAGACTGGCCTCCGTACTTTGATTGTTTAGACATTTCGTCTAAATATGCCATAGAATACACTCGCATAATCATATTTAAAGCGGCTTCCATAACATCTTGAACTGCGCTTCTCTGAGCATTTAAAAAACTGTCGACGTTGTTTACAATGTGTTCAAGTCTTTTAATACTGGAATCATCTGCTCTTATATTAAGTAACTGTGCTTCTGCTGGATGTCTGCGAATGAAGTCTTCTAATATACTGATTTTTTGTGCTTTATTAAGTATATTGATAAGTGGATCTGTTTCAATGGATAAAATAGCTATATTTTGCTGTACGGTTAAATTATTGGGTAATAAATAATTTGGGTTTTCTCTTAACCATTTTACAACATCTAAACGAACCTTGTGAGCTTGTGCAATGTTATCTCTTGGATTTTTAATAGCAGGTAGTCCTGTATTATTTTCCGTAGGGTTTGGGAATATCCCACCTATCTGTTCAACAAGTGTCATATAATTTGTAAATGCTATAAACAAGCAGTCGCCTGTACCGCTATTTGATACATGTTTAAATATTGCAGGATCGTATGTTTTGGTATATTCTAACTGTGGAGCACATGAGTAACCAGAACTGTAACAAGATCTAATTATTTGTTTTTTATTTTCTGGCATGTTATCCATATGAAGTGCCGCGTGACGAGTCTCTTCGTTAGTAATCGGTTTAGTATAAGGCACGGGATTACACATAAAAGTCTCACAAAACTCTTTATTTATGGAAGGCAATATGGATCTACGATAAGCTAAATTACAACCTTGATAAGCAGTGCGTTCTGCGTTTTTTACTGTAGTATTTAAATAATTCTCGTGTGCTGCTTTGACTTCTACTGGTAAATCAGGATTATATTTGTTATCACCTAATACTGCATCTCCTGTTGGTTTAGGACGCGATATATCAAAGAGTCTTGTATTCCAATTACGGATGGCTTGCTGTGTTTCTTCGTCGGTTAATCCTTTTTCTGCGCATTTATTAATCAGATAATCTGGTGTAATTTCAAGTAATTCATACCATGATTCTGCTGACGGTACCCAGCCCTGGTTTGTTAACACAAGATCTATACGCTTGTTATCAGTTGAGAAATCTCTATCTATATCATCAACTGCTCGAGGAGCACCTGCCTTTTGGATTAATTTTTTACTGACTCTCTTAATTGTTCCGTTATCTAATTTTATGGTACTGTAACGACTACTCATTTATACTATCAAAATATTTATTTCTAAATGTATAATGCTTTTTGAAAATGCGTTCAAGTGTACATATTCAGACTGTGCTTTTCCAGTTATTGTTACATTTTTTATAACATTGTTACTTATGATAATACTTCATGTATACTTATATTATCGCAGTGCTCGCATTGCTAAAACAGTATACGGATCAGCGCCTTTACCCCAGTTCAAAGACATTGATAAATTAAATTAAATTAAATTAAATTAAATTAAATATCTTTAGCTGACGTCCATAGTTCTTTACAAGTCTGTTGTCCAGTTATTTTGCATGTCTTCTCGTATCGGGAATCATTCAGCAGAGGACGTAGCATAGCAACCTGTAATTTATCCATAAACTCATGATAAGGAACCGATCCAGTATAGGTGCTTGCCTTGAGCTTGAAAGCCGGCAGTGACAAAAATTCATATAGATAGAAATTTACAGCAAATTTGACTGCCTCTTCTGTTACAGGTGCCCCCCACTCTATCAGTTGTTCAATACAAATTGTGAACTTTGCAATAACGCTGTTAAGTTCTTCTGTTAGATTAGTAATATTTGTTCTGATGTTAAATGCATACTCAAGGTATTCTTTCATAGATGTAAAACAATATAATATAGGATCTCCTGAAATAATGTCTTGGATCTTTAGCTGTTTTACTTTGACAAGCAGCCGCAAGCGTTTTGCATCAGCGCATCGCAACCTACGCTTTATATTTCCTTCTTGAGCGGTATTCGGTAATCTACAACCGTGTTCAAAGAGATATTTAAAATATATTTCATCGCATATAAATAGCAACGGTTCCAGTTGTTCTTTGTTTGCGTCTGGCATCAGATTAATTTTTACTCCTGATTTTATAAGAAACTTCACAATGTTCTGAAATTTCGCAGATCTACAAAATATGTGCAACAGAGGTACCCATTCGTTTGGTCTCATCCCTTTTACGTAGCTGTTCACTGGAATTTGTTTGTTTTTTAAAAATTCAAGTATTGTTTCTTGCGTTGAGCTTTCATTCAGTATCAGTGATCTTAGTTCTTCAAGATGATAATACTCTGGTAATGTTGCATAATATGCTCCTCTTTGCTGATCCGTCATTATCATTTCAATTGGGTGTACTTTTTAAGGTATTTAATGTTAAAAGCTCAGTGAGGCTTTTATCCACGCGGTGACAACGAATTCTATATATATCAAGACATTTATCGCGAACTAAATACGGAATATCGTCTTTATCTTTCACGTTTAAATAGTGAACCCCGATGGATCGACAAAGTCTTTCATCTTCCGTTAAACTGGAAGACTGACCAATCAGTACAACTGTTTGACAATCTTTTTTATCTTTGTCAATAATATCTGCTAAGTTAAACAGTTTCTCGGACGAGGCTAATCTGCGATAGGTATAGTCTACGAAAATTATCGTATAATCTGGCGTCATGATGGATTTTTTATTCAACGGCAGATCCCATATGTTTGCAATAACCTGTTTTGTGTCTGACTCGTAATTATATTTATTAATCCATACGGTAGGCATAGGGGACTTAACTCCCCACATAGCGGCATAAATAGACTTTATAGGATCTCCAAGTAGAGTTACTACTACATATGGCGATAAGCTCTGTAAAACCTGGTTAATCTGTTCCATTAATAAGGATTTACATTTTTCTTCTTAACCTTAAAGTGTCACTTTATACTTTAACAAATTAACAAACAAGTAAACGGAAAAGCACGGAAATTGCCAGGATATCTAATAAACCTCTTGCTGGTTTAACGCCTGGAAATAACTTTACTAAAAAGCTATTCCACAGATACTTTCCAAGAAGTAACTGGAGAACAACTACAATAATCATAAATAATAAAAACATCGTGGCGTTTTCACTAAACGATTCTTTAGTTTTCAGGGAGTCGAACAATTTGAACATCATCTTATATCTTATTAAATATTAAAAAGAGATGGATAAAAGAGTATTATCAACATGTCATTATTCCGATTGATTACATTGAGCAGTAGTGGAAGTATGCGTCTTATTAACCTCTCCAAGGTTTCTGCTGTAGATATGAATATTGATAAGAAGACAATTACGTATATTATGGATAATGTAAAAACTACTTTTGGAGCATCAGCAGAATATGGCACGCAGTACAAAACCCAAGAAGAGACGCGGAAGGCGTTTGATGAGGTACATAAGGATTTATTTAAGCTCGAAAAATGAAAATAATTATTGACAATAACTATAATGGCGATGATTCACATGATTGATGCGGCTACCGTAGCCGATGTAGATATCCATTTAATCCGTCCTAAGATGACCGAGAGTAAACGGCGGTCTCTTTTAGATAATGGTATGAAGATCGAGGATTTAAACGCTTCGGATCTGGATACATACACGGAAACGCTGCCTAACGGCAAGCAGATCGAATGGGTATTGCCTCATAAAAAGGCATTTCCTGCGTTTATAAACAAGCATTTCGGAGAGAATCCGATCTACGTATCCAACAAACATATGTTTTTAAAAAGCATTGCCGAATCTACGGACGAGTCGCCTCCGTTTTCTTATCAGATTTTGATCCGGGATTATTTACGTTTCGGAACTCCGTATCGGTCGTTGCTACTTGAACATGGCCTGGGATCAGGGAAGTCCCGCTCAGCGATCATGGTTGCTGAGACATTTCGTGAACAGGGTTTACCTATCCTTATTTTAACTCCTGCGTTTTTGCGTTTGAACTTTATGGACGAGATTCAGAAGTGGGGCGGAGATGATATTAAAATTACTAACACTACTCCCGTTGGCGAAGCTCAGCGCAGGCAGGCGTTAATCGACAAGGCCTATCATTTCGTTCATTATAACGCAACAGGTTACAAGGTAAGTGCCCGGCATCCTAAGACAGGAGAGGATATTGGAGGAAAGGGCAGTGTATTTGAGCAGTTGGCACGTTTAGGAATTGGCTTCCCGGATGATTCAAAGTATGGCAAAATGTTTCCTTATTTAAACAAGAAATACGGACCGTTGAAGCCACCGACGAACATGTTAATTATCATCGAGGAGATTCACAATCTTAACCGTACGTTTATCTCCAGCGGAAAATCCAATCTTAAATTCTTTATGTACCCACTGTTGCTGATGGCTTCTGATTGTAAGGTAATTGGGTTGTCTGGTACTCCTGTTATTAGCACTCCTTTTGAGATGGCTACACTGTATAACGTTCTTCGCGGACCGATGAAGACGACTGACCCTGCCAAGCCATTAGCATACACACTGCCACAATCAGAAGACAAGTTCAACGAGCTATTTGTTAATTACGAGGGTTTGACTCTGACAAATACGCAATTGTTAATGAGTCATATTATTGGTCTTGGATCATTGTTCAAGGGTGTGACGGAAGATGTTGACCGGATTATTTTCCCGGCAGGTAAAGACACGCCTATTATCGAAGAGATTGAGATGAGTAAATATCAATCTCAAGTACATGATCTGGCTCTTGCTAAGGAACTGGAGAAATCATCGAGTCGTCGTCGTCGCGCGGCAAACTTGAATGAAGAAGAGGGCGGTGATTTTATTTCTAAGACTCAAGCTGAAGTGGAGCCAGAGCCCGCGTATCATACAAATAGTCGTCAAGCGATTAATTTTGCTTTTCCTTCTGATATTCCGCGCCCTCGCCCGCGCGATAATGTATCTTTTAAGTCTCTGGATGCGTATGATCTTGAATTTTCTAAATCTGTCTCAGATGTTCTTCGAACCATGCGTGAAGCTGGGGTAGATCTGTCGGATAAGGATGATTTAAAGGACAAGTCCGATGCGCAAAAGCGTCATATTGTATCAAATATATTTAAGAAGGCATATCCTAAAATCAGTGCTGAAGATAAGGAATGGAGTTTACTTAGCAAGGCTGATCAAAAAATGGTAACTCGTCACATGGGAAGTTATAGTGCGCGTCTGCAGTCGGCCATTGAGGAGATGGCGGACAACCCTGAGGAATATTTGACACTGAAACGTCTTGAGAAGTATTCTGCTAAGATGGCTCGTATTTACAGACACATCGTAGGAGACATTGCTCACGGTGCAGCACATTTAATCAAAGAAGATTCAAAATTACAGGAGACAGAGGCCGCAATTAAGGAATGCGAAGAGTATGAAGAGCCTATTATAGATGAGCTTTCAGTAGCCGAGTCAAATGATGACGAAGGTTCTGAGATTGAAGAATTTGAATTGAAAGCATCATCATCAAGCAAGATTGTAACGGATCCTGAAGATGAACTGCCAAAATATATGGATGTATTTAAAACCGATTCTGAACTGGCGAGTATGAATATGCGTGTAACTGGCGGTCCGGCGCTTGTTTATTCGTTCTTTAACGCGGTCGAAGGAGCGGGAATTTTCAGTAAAGTGCTTGAAGCTCACGGGTTTGATCCTTTTACAGAGCAAACATGGGACGGCGTTACAGCCTTCGAGGATATCGACCGGGCTCCTCGTTATGCGTTTATTCGCGGAGGCATGAACCCGCGCTTAAAAGCGAAGGTTATGCGCGTATTTAACAGTCGTGCTAATCGCCATGGTCAGCTTATTCGGGTTGTATTCGTAACACAGGCGGCAGCAGAAGGTATTTCATTGTACCATTTGCGTCAAATCCATATCATGGAGCCTCATTGGGACAATGTGTTAATAGAACAGGTTATTGGTCGCGGTTTCCGTCTGCGGTCTCATCGGTATCTTGCTGATAAGCGTGAGCGCGAGATTCAGGTGTACCAATATTTTGCTAAGCGTAATAGCAAGGTAGACGCAGACTACTGGTCGAAGATTAGCCTTTCACCTGATCAACCTACAGTGGATTACATTGTTAAAGCCATCGCCGATCGCAAGGCTAAACTTGTGTCTCAGCTGAAACTTATTCGTGGAGCAGCGGCGATCGACTGTAAAATTAACAGCGATTATAACCAACTGGGAGTACAGTGTTTCGACTTCCGTGGAAACACTCAGGGCAATGCTTTTACAACGGAGATGGAAGTTGACATTGAATCAAGTAGGAATGTTACAAAGAAGATGGAAACGGCTATCACGTATAGTCATTTTAACTTCGAAGATGATCGTCACGGAATGGCAACGTATATCACTTATCCGAGTGAGCGCGTGAATCTTAAAATTACTGTTCGTCAGGGTTCTAAGCTGATGGAAGCTGGGGTATTTTACTCTGTTCCAATTGGATGGAAGGTAGGTGATCCCGTTGATCCTCATGATTTTAAGAAACGTGGTTACCTTATCGGAAGCTTGGAGAAGAAAAAGCTGATGTTTTTGGACGATGTTAGTCGCATGGGCAGCACCATCGAAGAATTAAAGTAAAAGTTAATGGCACGGGAATATTTACTTTGAAATTGATGTTTAAATAATAATATAAATGAGCACGGAATACAGAGATAAGATTAAAATTTATGTAGAAAAGATAGAGGAACTGCAAGAAAGTTTATCAAGATATAAGACGGAATATCTTGACAATCTTTACAAATCTCATACACATGCGCCTGAAAAAATAGTTCAAGACTGGCTCAGCTATATATGGAAATACTGTCAATCCGGCTGTACCGGTCATATCTTGCGTATTAACAAATTTGATTACGATATCAAGCCATCAATCACTATTCTATCGGCACTGAAAGAAGTACATTATTTAGGCTGTGACTGTTATTCGCATCACTGGCCAGACCACTGGAATGTGAAACCTGAGCATTACGAAACTGTTAAGTCGTCTTATTCTGATGAAATTAACAGTGCGTTTTTAGCATTGGGTTACAATGTTCATTTGTCGGAATATTGTCAGAGCTATGAATGGACTGATTAGATGAATACAACTCAATAAATATTAATAATTCATAAATTTATAATGATTGACGAATTTCTCAAAACGCGTACGGGCGTCATATTATTGTCAGTAATATGGGGTCTTGGTCTTGCTACACTTTTTAAAAGATCATGCGATGAGCCTGGATGTAAAGTAATTGAATATAGAGGCCCGCCACTATCAGATACAAAATTTGCGTGGCAGTTCGGTTCAGATAAGTGCTATCATATACAACCCTACCCTTCAACGTGTTGAGAAAAATGATAAGACATGTTTAATAAAATCATGACTGAGATCGACACAACGTTTAGCTACATAATTGATAATACTACACGGGAGATAGTACGCGAAGGATATGAGTCTGTTATGCGTATCGGTATTGAGCATATATTTATTAACAACGACATTACAGAAGAATTAATTACGACAAATAACATGTTTATGACGCTCTGTAACGACATTGAAAATCACGGCGGTACAGCTCATAGCGGGGCATCTTTTGGGTTTTTATGCGGACAGCTGAGCTTATTGTTCAAAAATCCTGAGGAGCATCGTCGTCGGCATTTGAATGTTAACAATCACAGGGAGATGTTTTTTGATATTTGAATTTTAAATATTTAAACATTTAAATATTTAAATACCAAAGTAAATGCGCATGTAAATATTAAATAAGCATGCGGTAAAATAATAGATATGGCGTAGATCCGCCAAATGCTGAATCGTTCGCAGGTGAAATTGTTGTGTCGTCTACTGTAACCCATTTACCTCCAGGCTTTTTAAGAGTCGCAAAACAATGACCTCCGCTCTGATGTCCTGTATGATTTGCTATACCGTACAATTCATACTTTGTGTCACTTAAATCCATATTTAACGGTATAGATATATCTGTTTGGTTTTTATCGAGAGAGACTCTTCTGTCTGGTAAATAGCGTACGATGAATCTCTTTAAACAGATTACCAAAACTTTAGGACAGCTCCAGATTGACGTTTTCAGTAAACAACGGCTTTTCTTATGACATTTATCGCATTCATAAGAATCGTCTTTATCGAGTTGCGTATCGCGCAATGTCCACAACAAACAATCTTGTAATGTTAATGTCTGCTTCTTCTTCACTTGTGTTTCTGGTATATCAATGTCTAAGATGCGAAATGTTTCGAAGCGATGCGATATATATCCACAACTGCTAATATTGCAGATTGTCTGTCTGTGAAACTGACCTGTAAATGTGCGAAATATTACCGAATCCCAACCATATTTATGCTTGGGATTTGACATGTTATTAAAAGAAACCCACATGCCATCCTTGAGCAGATTGTCTGATGCTTTCTTCTGTAATCCAGTGTAGTCCTCTTGAGTATGTTCGTGAGAAAAATCCCGACGTACACTACGACTGTCATGAAATATTTTAAGTAGCAACAATAAATACTCGTACTGATCTTGCATTCCTGAGCCGAATGTTCCATAATAGCTAGAGAAACTTACGATAAATTTTTTTAGTGCTGTAGCATTTTCGCGATCAGAACTTGAGAGATGAATGCTTATCCAGTTTTCGTAAGCATCGCATACAGCGTTGGCTCTTGTGTCAGGATTTGATGATCGAGGAGGTGACTTTAAGCGTAATTCTTGCGTATTGACTAAAATTTGTAGAATAGAGTTCAAATAACACGTGTAGCCAGTGTTAGGTAATCCTCGGATGATAACTGACATTTTTATAATGTACAAACATAACATCATCGATTTTTAACATCTTCACAAAGTAAATAAAACCAATAAAACTATTAATTACAATCTATCAGTCTGGCAGCATGTGTTTCTAAAAATTTCATTGAAACATGAGATGTGAATATAGTTTCCATTGTCTCTTCCCATAGACAACCCTGATCAGAGTAGTAAATATGCTTCACGTTATACGAGGAAATAAAATCCAAGCATTTCTGACATGGTTTGGAATTTTTATAACCATTGCGAATTATGTACAGACGCAGTTTTTTTGTTTTATATTTAGCAGGTAATTTCAGTAAGGCATCGCATTCTGCGTGCCTCATATAATCTTTGCCATTATATGAGAATGGATAAGGACGGTTGAATCCACACGATATGACTTTTCCACCGTGCGTGATAACTGAATAGTGTTGATGATTTGGCGAACCTATTTTACGTATTAAATCATCTGTAAAGACAAACATTTTAAATACAACTGGTTACTCAATTTTAATTCCCCTCCCATCACAGATCCATCTCACAGATCATCTGTTCCTCCCATCGCAGATCCATCTTATAGATCATCTGTTCCTCCCATCGCAGATCCATCTCATAGATCATCTGTTCCTCCCATCGCAGATCCATCTCATAGATCATCTGTTCCTCCCATCGCAGATCCATCTCATAGATCATCTGTTCCTCCAAACTCATTGCTGGCTGGCAAACCAGGATGGCGGACAGCGAAGCCCTTCCATCCTGCTTTTGTGCCCATACCATAAGGCTTGTTAAGTTTACGTTCGACGTAGAGCTTCAAGTTGCGACGCGGTGGTGCCTTCTCGTTAAATTCCGCACTGTACCAAGACTTAAATGCCTCGTATACATCGTTCAGTTGCATATTGCTGTCATGTTCAGGAATAATATACTCTTCGATAAATGCCGCATAAGCATCGCTCTCCTTCCGATAATCGTTTGTTGCAACCTTTACACTACCTGGTGCTACAAGACCTTCAGAACGGTACTGACGGTAATACATTGTCATCAAGACGAAAAAGTAAGGCGCCCACAACGGAAAGCTATGCTGAAGATCCGTGTTACGGGTAAATTCGTATGCTCCCTTGGGCTTGCCTTCAACGAACTTTGCGAGGAATTCCACAACAACAAGACGACGCCATGAACCGTCATCGTCTGAAGTCATCTTAGGTTTCTCGTTACAGAGCAGTACCAAGCTGAACTGTGGCTTAAATGTCGCACCAGATGAATACAATTCACGTACGAACATCTTATCGTTACCAGACAACTCCTTCATCAAACCAGTATTAATCTTGGCGCCTTCCTCGGGCTCCTGAAGATAACCGAACCGGCACTTACGACCCATCGCAAGCTCTGGTGTGGCCTGACCGACCTGGCCACGAGGGCGCGTAAGAACCTGAATCGGAACGTTAAAACAATAGGCTCCGTAAGCCATTTCCAGCAAGGTAATCAACTTAGACTTACCGTTACCACCAGTACCAGTCCAAATATGGAACTTTTCGTCCGTGTTGTAACCCTGAAGATACGACGACAAACAGATCCACATATAACGACGTGTATCTGCAACTGGAAATACCTGCCTCATGAAATCAAAAATCTCCTGAACTTCCGGAATGGAGGAGGTTTCTGTTGTGATATCAATATCGTTCTCGTCGAAATCAGGATAATCGTTACCTGTGCTCACTGATACGCGATCCTCTGGTCTGCCGTCGCGGAAGCAACCTTCCTTTAAATCATAGACTCCGTTCTCGAGTCCGACAAGAAATGTGTTGGCATCAAGTGTCTCCTCGAATTTAGGATCATGGAACAAGATAATACATTCTTTCATAACCTTCTCCTTAAATGTAATATCTCGCAACTTATACGTAATATCAGACAAGGCACGCGCACGCTGATGATAGGTTTCTTTGTTTTCTTCCGTCTGTTGAGCACCGACTTGATAATATTTCGCCACAAGAAGCATGTACTCTTCGAGTACTTCCTTACCGATGCGACGCTTTAAACTCATCCCGTCCATCGTCACGTGCCATGTATGATTAATAAATTCCGCCCATTTGTTGCCACGAGAGTCAAGGCATACGAACTGATGCTTATACATTTTATGGATAACCATAGCCATGTCCTGACTTACGCCAGATACACTGCTAAACATCAACGGCTCGAGAAGAGAACTCCGCAATTCTTTGTATTTCGTAGGATTGTCAAGTCGTGCCCAACGATGAAGGGAACCAATATTAAGACCAGTTGATGTCTGGCTAAATCCAGCCCAACGTGTTTCGTCATTCGCGTTGTAACTTTCGGACTGCTTGCTGAAGTCTACCCAGGCGTCGAACAAGCCGTTGCTAATATTATGTAGACACAACCCGACTTCAATCCATGTGCTAAAACTATCCGCGCGCCATGGAGCAAGCAATTTTACTAGAGATTTCGCCTCTTCTATCAAGCACTTCATCTCGTCATCGGTGGCATACCCCTTGATTTGCTTTTTAAGCACAGCAGTCGAATTAAATGTGCGACCATTAGCAGGCTTGCGTCCTGTAGTCTTCTCGATAAACTCTTCTAGATAATCGGCGTGTTCTGATCGGATGTCAAACGTAGACTCTTCAGGAGCATTATGAATAGAAAGCTTGTTAATAAGATTTTCAACTTCCACTTCTGATTTTTTATGAACTGGAAGTTCCGTAAACTCTATATCTTCGCCAGTACTGCCCGTGCTTTCATTACTGCGAAAGATTTTATATAGCGTATAAGGTCGCAGACCAGGCTTACAGCATCCATACATAAGCCAGCAATTACGCTTGATAACAGACAAGTCAACAATCTCGTCGTGTGCGTTTTTCACAGGCAAGATACCAATATCTGGATTATCTACAAACATATCAATCTTCTTGAGAATTTCTGTACGGATAATTAGCTGAATATCAGTTGAGATACATAGGTCAGGGTATAGAATATGAATACCGTCCTTCATATTTCCCTTGCTTGGGTACGGACTCGAGCGTTGAAAAACATAAGCATCAAGAGGATGATTATCTGGAAGATCAACGAATGTCGTAATCGCACGATTATAAAGCTTCAATAGTTCCTTAATATGTTTGTCCGTATGTTGACGTGTACTACAGTCAATTGGATATTTAAGATCAATATCAATCTTAATAGCCGAAACCGGAGTGGGCTTTTCGGTTAAATGAACTGCTTTCTGACTAGCAATAGATTGAGCAATTAGATGATGTAGATCTGAGCGGACATCCATAGGAATATTGTAAGAAGCACGAGGCTGTAGATTAGTATGTGTGTAAATAGCGTTACCTTCCTCATCTTTTTGCCCGGTGGTATCATATTTAGCCAAAAAACGAGTTAGTTCTACCGACATGTTTAATATAATAATACCATCCAATTTTTTATTTGTTGGGTTCAGTTGTTGTTTTAATCGGTACAACGGAAGTCCCGTTGAATGTTAATAATTAAATTAATTTTCTTCGTCGTTCTGAATCGTTGTCATCCGTTGAGACACTATATTGGCGTTAAACTCCATTTCTTGTTTCGCGTTCAATAGTACTTGCTTGCGGATCATATGTTCTTTACACAACTGAACTGTTCTATATAATTCGCTTGTCTGGCGATCTGTTAAGAGGGTTCTATCAAAGTGTGTGCCGCCACCTCCGCGGTCGGTAGTGAAAAACGAGGCCGGTTTGAATCCGCGGAGCAGTAGATAAATCTGTTCGTGTGACTCTTCGTCTAACATTTCAATATCATGAATCATATCATTAATCGTAAGATTATCTATGGTTTCGTTGATTGCCCAAGTATTTGCTGTTGTATCTACGGTATTTAGAGATGCTACTTTGTTGCTTTTTTTTATTGTGGTAGATGTCGCCACACCAGCGTCCATAATTAAATTAACAAGCCAAGCAGATTCTAAGTAATTATAGCAAAATAGCAGAAGTGAATGAATGATATGATATAATTAATAATTAAAATGAAAACGCATAATAAAATAATGGAAACGTATTGTTACATTTGTAAACAGGATGGTTGGGATACTAACACTGAGTACGAGTTCATGGATACTGAACCCTTACATGAATTGTTAGCGAAACCGTTTCCCGATCTTAAAAGTATAATAGAAGTTTGTACTGTATATCAACAGTTACGCGCGGACCTGGTTGATACTATTAAAACATATCACCGTGATAACTGTTATAAGTGTCCTTCTTGTTTTCAGCGCGTGCCTAAAGAACGCAGAAAAAGTACACAACAAAAGACCCCTTTCGGTATAGATTACAAAGATGCCATATGTGTCTTCGGTCAGCTGAACGATGAGCAGTACATTATTCTTGAGAATTTAAAGGATTGTATACCAGAGATTCAATCTATTGATAATATGGTTGGAATGGATTCCATTAAACAGGAGTTTGTCAGAGTAATGAAATATTTAGCAGGTACGGATAAGAAACAAAAAGAGCCGCTGATGCATATGGGCATTTATGGGCCACCAGGTCATGGTAAGACACAGATTGCCAGGTTAATTGGTAAGGCTTTTGCGAAATCTGGGCTACTCTCACGTCCAGATGTATTTGTATTGGCTACGCGTGCTGATCTTATTGGAGCGTACTGTGGTCATACAGCGAAGAATACTACAAAGATGTTTGATCAGGCACGCGGAGGTGTGATTTTTATAGACGAGATTTACTCGTTAGGTAATCCAGAAAAGCGTGACGTATTTACGAAAGAGTGTATAGACACTATTAATCAGTTGTTGTCTGAGCGTACAGATACACTGTGTATCATTGCCGGCTACGAGGATGAGGCGAATGAGAGTTTTTTTTCTTATAACCCTGGCTTGGCTCGGCGCTTTCCGTTTAATTTTGTGATCAAACCTTATACCGAGAAGGAACTAATGAACATTTTTATTAAGTTAGCGAAAGACGATGGTTGGCGATTGGAAGAAGATGCTATTACAGAGGATGATTTAAATGACAAGGATATATTCAATAACGCTGGAGGCGATATGGAAAACTTGCTTGTGAAATCTATTATGGCTCATTATGAGAATAACTTTTTGACATCTGAGAAGCGCGTTAAGGCTCTAACACGCGCAGACATACTGAAAGGTATAGAGGCATATAAGAGCAATAAGAAGACTACGGTTGAGAAAAAGTCTGATCCGCCTCCTCCGGGTATGTATTCTTGATCAACAGGACTTTTATTTTCTCTTCTAAATCTGTCATTAGTCCGTCGTTCATAATTACATAATCCGCATCTGGCAGGCCTGTTTCCGAACTATGCTTGTCATCGGTTGCGACTTCATGTTCCCTTATAACATTAATAAATATACATCCAAAATTTCTTAGCATTTGTAATTCGTCTGGAAATCTTACGTCTGGAATAAGAATAACATCCGCAGGGCATTCAAGTATGTCTCGTTCAACATTCCAAGTCCATATTGTCCGTCCTCCTTCTGAAAATGTCGGGAGATGACGGATTATACCTTCGCGACACACTTCTGTTCCGAATTTCTGCATAATTTCACGCGGCGTTGTTCTAATGTGATTGCGGTAAGTAGATTTACCTATTTGTGTGTTCAGATCTTTTTCGGATAAGCGAAACATAATTTTACACACTTCTTTCAGTTTGTCCGCAAAAGAAATTACTTTGACAGAGTAACCATTTTCCAGGAACCATTGTTCTGCTATGTTAGAGCATGTTGATTTACCGTGTCCTGCTGCGCCCCCAAAACCTATTATAAGCGATTCCATTAAATGTAATGTTAAATTAATTTAAGTTAACTTAACATCTTATTTAAGCCTGACTAATGTAGAAACGGTTCAGTTCTGCGCTTTTAACACCTGATGCCATTGTCATGCCGTGTAACCAAGGGGTAGGTTCTACAAACATGGTATTAAATAATTCGGAAATCTTCACTGGATGCTCTTGATCTTCTGTGAAAGTGCGTGGAATATAGCGATACTCAACCGTTGGCGGAGGGGATTTTTTTATTTGATTTACATATCCAATTACAACGAATATGATTCCAATGAAAGTAAGCATCATAATAAGAGACTTCATTACAATATATTGTAAAATTTAAAAATTTAAATTATCATGTGATTAAATTGATTAAAAATATTATAGCAAGCATTAAGCATCAATGTTACATGCTCATCGTTCATGTGAGCAACAGCAAATTTATATCAACGGGACAGAACAAGTAACAGTAACATCAGAAACAGGATTTGAAATCTCAGATAGGTGGTCAGGTGATACGTTACCAATATTAACATGGACGGAGAGACAACCCTCAGTTCGTAATCATATTACAACGATATCTCGTTTACGTAAATATTTTACATATACAGAACCATCGTACTCTAAACATATTAAAAAATGGCTTAATGTTCATCCAAACCAGTATCAAGCCGCAAAAGAGATCATGGATTGTTTTTTTTATGGAATTAATAAGGTTATTTTAACGGCGGAAATGCAGTCTGGTAAAACTGGCACGGCAAGGTATGTCGTTCATTCATTGTTGCATCATAGCGGACCATCGGCGGATTGGGAGAATGCGATGACTCCAGAAAGGATGTATTTCATTTGCGGTATGAATGACAATGATTTGCGTAAGCAAGCCGTGAAGGAATTCGCAGGGCTGATACCTTCGAACAATATATTGTTTAGCAAGCAGTTACAGAAACACGCATGTGAATGGACTCATGAAACTCATCCATCGTTAGTTATTGTAGACGAGTCTCATTATGCTTCCAACGTAAATAGTCTAATCGATCGTTTTATAAAGTCATTGAATTCTTCCTATCTGATGCTATCTGTGTCAGCTACGGCAATGGCGGAGTTGGCCACAAGCGAATCTATGGGAAAGGCAATGGTATACTTGCGCCCTGGTGATAATTATTACAGTATTCGCGATATTTTCAGCAGGAACTTAGTGTTTCAAGCAATTAATATTACTACAAACCAAAGAGGATTTATAGATTTAGTTGCGGAAGAGTACGATCATCAGCTGGCTCACAATGAATTAAAATATAATATTATTCGCATACCAAGTCAATGGTATTATCAAGACCTTGAGGAAGAGATACGCGAGCTTGGGCTTAACATGGATTTTATAAATCATCATACTACATTAGCAAGCTTGTCGCGATCTTCTTCATCTTCTGGTAACGATGAGTTAATGGAAGATTTTAATCAATACATAAAAGAACCACCGGAGAGATTTACAATTATTTGGATTTACGGTAGTTTGCGTGCTGGTAAGCAGTTGAATACTAAGCATATAGGATTCGTACACGATACGGCAGAAAGTGCACCAGACACTATTGCTCAGTCATTGCTGGGTCGTATTTTGGGATATAATAAACGTAACAATCACGTGAAGTGTTACACAGATGTAAAGTCTGCGAAATTAATGTGTACATGGATGTCAAACGTATACGATATAACTAAAATCCCATCAGGATCTCGCGGAATTATCCACGGGTACACGGACAATATTAAAAAGTGGCAATTACATCCACCGATTGCGGTCATGTTTGATGCCAATACTCGTTCGTATTTTCGGGCATTGAAACAAAAACACGGGAACCGTTATCCTTACAAACAGAGTTTTATCGATGCTGTAATTCAATCTGCTGACGGTACATGTAAAGCAGAAGTGGAAGCTATTTTTGACACACATGAGCCTGGTAGATGCGGTGGGTTGATGATCCTAATGGAGAACAATGCGCATCGTACGTTTAATGAGTACTGGGACTACAACTATAAAAGTTGGTTGAATCAAACACCTGTCCGTGGGTTTGATGTAGTGGCTCCTGGTAAATATTATTATATGTATGCTAATTTGAATATTAATTCACCTGAGTACGGGGTCGTACTGATTACACGTAAAGAATATTTGAATAATAAACCGGAGGCTGGGTATGTACGTGTAAAACCGAACTCGAGATTCCAATCTCTTGCGACGTAAATTAATATAGGTTAATGTTATATTAATGTACAAAGACATGTGCAATGATATCCGACGGTTAGTTGCTGTTTACATTTTATCTATACCTATAGAACGGGCGCTAAGCGGGAAAGCTGAAGCAGTTCATGATTTTACTCTTGATTTAATAAACGATTTATTATCTTTGGTATTTTACTATGAGATATCAAAGAGGGTTCCTGGTGTACACGAGCAACCAATTATTAAGAACAGTACATTGCTACTTGTAAACGATTACTTGACAAACGGTAACATTAATTTGTATAAATTCACAATCGCGATGATCATTTCAATGATATTTAATAACGTCGCTAAACCAGCGTTGAAATATATCAAAGATCACAAGGGAATAGATCTTTCTCATTTAGAAGATAGTTTAGAAACAGTCGTTATACTTTCAATTGCTAACAACAGTATCTACGATACTTTGGCAAAAGCCATTTCATTGCTTATATTTAACACCGTTTTTAAGTGGTAAAAGTAAAATATGAACATCATAATCTCTGTGGTAATCCAGCAGCTCTGCGTTTGGCACGGGTTTTTGCTGCGGCCATCAGAGCCGAGAGTGACCGACGTTCGTGCTCTTGTTGGCTAATGTTGCGTTTAGAGTAGTTTTGTGATCTTGTTGCAGCTGCGGCGAGTTTTGATGCTTCTTTTTTTTGTGCTGAGAGTGGTTCTGGTTTTAGTTTACAGTATTGTCTTTTTGCTGTCGATATATAGTGACAAGGGGGTGCACACTCTTCTTTATTTAATCCTGAGCATGTAGAGCTGAGAACTGGCATAGATATTAATTCTTCATTGCGGTATTTCGAAGCCAATTGGCTCATGCTCATTCCTAATCCCTTGTGGTCTTTCATAAACTTTGCGAAGCCTGTAAGTGGTTTACTTTTACTCATATATAATTTAAGTTATTTTTTATCTTTACACAAATACATATCTTCCAGATCAGTCATAGCCGGAATGTAATCTGTCAGCTGGTATTTTTGTACACGTGAAAAACAACCTATACGATCCATTATGAATCTATTGTTTGCTAAATGACAAATATTAATACGGAACACATTGTTCTTCTCTAAAAAGTTTGATAATATCACAGTTGCTTGAAACCGATCAAAAGATACAGGTTTCTTGAAAACTTCGTTTTTAAATCCAGATAGCTTGTCAGCCGTAATATATATGCTTCCAATAAACTCGAGTATATCTACTGTAGTAGTATCTTGTATCATATTTGGTTGCAAATTAGTAACAGAAGAAGGAACGTTAACTTTAACAGGTATCTCCGTGTCGTTTAATAAAGACTCGAGTTCATTGTCAAGCTCATTCCTTTTGTCGGCGCGGAAGGCGAGACCAGCAAGACCAAATACTGCTCCTTTAAATGTAACCCCAGCAGGTATTTGTGATTGAAACTGGCGTAGAATATCAGGTGAAGCATTAACGTGCTCTGACGCTAAATGTGGCATGTATGTAGCGGCTTCGTCGACAAGTATAATATGAACGGAGGGCTTTGTTCCGTATTTTTCTATGATAGCATACAATGTGGAGAGCATTCCATAATTTGGTGTTTTAATAATCGATACGTGATCTTTTTTCTTTAGAGAGTTCGCCAGGGAAAGTCCATAATCAGCAATAACGATATCGGATGGTGTTATATTTCCATCTAACAGAGACTTTACTGTATTACATAAAAAATTAGGATTGGTGTAGCAAACACCGTATACAAGTCTAATTTGTTTTGACATTGAACCTTTAACTTTAATTTAACATTGCTTCTAAACAAAAAAATAAAGCTAATATTATAATGCCTTTAAATGCTTTTGCTGCTTTTGTTAAGAAGAACGCCGGGTCTGGCTTAAATATGACCGATTTATCTAAGAAGTACAAGTCACAGACTGGTGGGGCAATGAGCCAGATGGGCGGTTCAAAGAGCCAGATGGGCGGTTCAAAGAGCCAGATGGGCGGTTCAAAGAGCCAGATGGGCGGTTCAAAGAGCCAGATGGGCGGTTCAAAGTACCAGATGGGCGGTTCAAAGAGCCAGATGGGCGGTTCAAAGAGCCAGATGGGCGGTTCAAAGACCTATATGGGCGGTGCCATGAGTCAGATGGGCGGTTCAAAGAGCCAGATGGGCGGTTCAAAGAAGTACCAGATGGGCGGTTCAAAGAAGTACCAGATGGGTGGAGTCCGATCTGCTCTTGAACGTCAAATGGACGATGTGCGTCCAACATTTAACGTTCCTAAAGATCTCAGCTCTATCCCAGGAATTCCAATGGGTGTTGAATTAGCATTACTGGAAACCGGTCTTATTTATAGTGATTTAGAGATTTTGGCTACAGATAGTTTAGAAGAGTATAAACAGTTGTTCGCTGAGGCGGTTAGAAGTGTAGATCCTACAGTAAGCGGTGTTAACCAGGCGGCTGAAAGCTCATACGCCTACTTTAGAGCGCAGAGAGGTGGCGCTAAGAAGACCCAGAAGGCTGGCGCTAAGAAGACCCAGAAGGCCGGCGCTAAGAAGGCCGTAACTAAACGCAAGTAATTACTTCTTTAACGGCTTTATAACCGATTGCTATTATCTCTTCTATTTGTTGTGGTGTCAAACTTAATGTGATACTTCCGAGTTTTGTATGAATGTAAATCATCTTATATCCCAGCTGTTCTTGTGTCCGAAAGCGTAATTTATTGAGTTCTGTAAACATCCCGCTAAACAAAGCGGAGCTGAATTCAAACAGACCATCAAGTGTAATTATTTCTGGAATATCTTTGTTATTGCGGACATTAAAACAGATAGTTTCATTACATTTAAACATATGTGCAGGCACCGGATCATAGCAACCACCGTCTACATAAGTTCCTGTTTCTGTTTTGATAGCTGAAAATAAAAATGGGATAGATATAGATCTGCGAATAGCATCTGTTATAATCATATCAGGGGTTGTATACACCGAATAATATTCACACTTACTTGTTTCCACATGTGTTGCATTTATCCAGAGCTGACGTCCTGTTATTCTCCAGTGTTCTTTGAAAGTAAGTCGTTCTTTGTGCCCTGTTTTAAATTTAATCAAACGATCAAGTAGACGTATTAACCTACGTCCTGATTCTATTCCGTAGGTTTCTGAAAAAGAACGCAGGCTGTGATCTGAGTAATCTTCGTAGTGTACGTTTAAAGCTATGGTTTTCATTTGGTTTGTGCTGTAATTTAAGCTCGCGAGTGTAGCTATAACAGAACCCATAGAGCACCCGGCCATGCCTTTCACATTATTGCTTATATTTAATTCTTCTAGAGCTTGCCAGCAACCAATGAGACTCAGACCGCCAAGCGCTCCGGATGAAAATACTACATATTTAGCATCCATTGCTCAAATATGAGATATTATTCAGTTATCTGTAATATATGTTTACAATCAGTAATAAAATTATTACGCATAATAGTACCGTTACTAAAATAAAATATGGAGCGAAATATTTCAGTAGGTAGTTCAGTATTGGCTC